>JACCDW010321580.1_pt1 | contig 57116 bp, 61 predicted proteins | sample 7449781 | NCBI WGS metagenome assembly JACCDW01 (sample SAMN15323449, study PRJNA562643) | freshwater metagenome | isolation source: river surface water | place: USA:Blue River Watershed | collected 2017-08-18
ATGGACGAACTCAATAACCGACAAATTATTTTACTGACCATGCTCGTTTCCTTCGTGGTGTCGACGGCGACAGGAATCATGACGGTTGCGATGCTGGAGGAAGCTCCTCAAGCCATTACTCAAACCGTAAATCGCGTCGTTGAGCGTACAATTGAGCGCGTCGTGACGGGTACCTCCACCGAGGAAAAGCCTGACCCCACACCCATTACCACCACTGTCACCAAGGAGATTACTGTTTTTGCCAAGGAGGATGATCTGATCGTGGGCGCAGTAGAAAAGAATCAACCCCGCGTCGTGCGAATTTTTGGTCCAAAGACATCCACCTCGTCCTCGCCCGATGCCATTGGTGCCGTAATCTCACGTGACGGTGTCATCGCAGCAGATTTAGCTACAGTCAGCACATTTGCAGACAGCAAGACGGAAGTCTCAGTGCAAATTGGCTCTACCTTCTACATGGGCGTCGTACAAGACTTTGAGAAAGGGGAGACCGGCATTGCGCTCATTCGCCTCTATCTCGATCCTTCCGATGTGCAAAACCCTGTTTCGTTTGGTGTAGATACCACTCCCAAGATTGCCCAGACATTAATTTTACTCGGTGGGAGTGACGGCGAAGGTGTGACCAAGAGCACGGTCTCGAAGTTGCATCCTATGAGGCAGGGCACCACGACTTTGAGTGGTCCTGCGTCAATTCAGGTAAATCCCCGCATTCCCGATACCTATCAAGGCGCCCTTGCAGTGAATCTCGATGGGCATGCCGTGGGAATCGTCATTACTGATGCGGATCAGAAATTAAGCATATTCCCAGCCTGGCGCATTTTTGCACTTATCGCGCCCCCAGATACGTCGGCTCAGGGAGATCCGCCACGCTCTCAGGCGACCGCTGCCGTTGGAGGGAGTATGGAGCGATAATATTGTTTGACATAATTACAAATTATTGTATACTGACCTCCTCATATACTGCACATAGCCATTACCCGCATTCATCATTCACTTTATGCCACCATTTGGAAACTTCACCACGAAAGCGCGCGATGCAATTCGTCGTGCCCATGAGCTCGCCATAGAGCGTGGGCAAACCCATGTGACACCTATGCATTTACTTGCAGGATTGGTGCTCCAGGAGGAAAGTATGGTGCTCACTATTCTGGAGAAACTCGACGTAGATCCGGTACTCATGACAGAGTCTATTATAGAGAATCTCGAGGAGGGGAGTCAGCCTGGCGCGCAGACCGCAGCTTCATATCAGTTGTATCTTACTCCTGAGTTGGCTCAAGCACTGGAAGTATCTCAGGGTGTCGCAAAGGAGCTCGGAGATCAGTTTATCTCTACCGAGCACCTCTTTTTGTCATTAATGAATGTACCCTCAGCTGCGCATGATGTTATTCATCGATTCAAGATAGACAAAGAAAACGTTCTCCGTGTCCTTGCAGAATTGCGTGAGCAGGGTGGAGCAGAAGAGGAAGGACCGAAGAAAATGCGCGCAATAGGGAAGTATACTCGCTCACTGACCAAGCTTGCGCGAGAAGATAAGCTTGATCCTGTGATTGGGAGAGATGAGGAGATCAGTCGATTAATTCAGATTTTGTCTCGACGCACAAAAAATAATCCGATTTTGATTGGAGAAGCAGGTACCGGCAAGACGGCTGTGGTTGAAGGCTTGGCGCAGCGCATAGCCAAGGGGGATGTGCCTGAATTTTTGCGGGATAAAGAACTCGTATCACTAGATTTGGGACTTTTGATTGCTGGAACAAAGTATCGGGGAGAATTTGAGGAACGGCTCAAGTCCATCATGAAAGAGATGGAGCGCGCCGAAGGGAAGATGATTCTCTTTATCGATGAGATTCATACAATTGTGGGGGCAGGAGCTGCCGAAGGCGCAATGGATGCGTCAAACATGCTGAAGCCTGCGCTTGCGCGCGGAGAACTTCGTGCAATTGGCGCTACCACACTCCGTGAGTATCAAAAGCACATCGAAAAGGACCCCGCACTCACTCGCCGGTTTCAACCCATTTATGTCAACGAGCCATCCATTGAAGATGCGGTGGCTATTTTGCGTGGACTCAAAGAGAAGTATGAAATCTTTCATGGGGTCAAAATTACAGATGATGCAATTCTCTCGGCGGTAAATCTTTCGAGTCGATATATTGCAGACCGCTTTCTTCCCGACAAGGCAGTAGACCTCATTGATGAGGCAGCGTCATCGCTCCGCATCGAATTAGAGAATAAGCCCACTATTTTGGAGCAGACGCATCGCAAGATTATGCGCCTGGAGATAGAGAACGAGGCACTCAAGCAAGAATCAGAGGGTGATGCAGGCAAGAAAGCAAAGGAGCGCATGAAAGCCATCAATAAGGAAATTGCAGATCTCAAGGAAGAGACTCGCGAATTCGAATTGAAGTGGAAAAATGAAAAAGAATTGGTTTTGGCGTTGCGGAATATCAAGAAAGACCTCGAAGCACTCCGACTTGAGGCCCAGAATGCAGAACTCCGCAGTGATCTTACCAAGGCCGCAGAAATTCGGTATGGCAAGGTCCCCGCACTCGAGCGCTCACTCGATGAGAAGACTGCCAAGCTCAAGAAGCTTCAAAGCGCTCGACGTATCCTGCATGAGGAAGTCACAGAGCAAGATATTGCCAAGGTAGTAGCAAAGTGGACCGGCATCCCGCTGTCTCGCATGCTTGAGGAAGAGGCCACCAAACTTGCTCGCATAGAAGAAGAGCTCAAGAAGCGCGTAGTGGGACAAGATGAAGCAATTCAAAAAATCGCGGATGCGATCAAGCGCTCTCGCGTGGGCATCGCTGATCCGGGGCGTCCTATTGGTTCATTCTTATTCTTGGGTCCAACAGGAGTAGGGAAGACGGAGCTCACAAAAGCATTGTCTGATTTTCTGTTTGATGATGAAAAGGCCATGATTCGCGTCGATATGTCCGAGTATATGGAGAAGTTCGCCGTTTCCAAGTTGATTGGTTCACCTCCAGGATATGTGGGATATGATGAGGGTGGAGGACTTACAGAAATGGTACGCCATCGCCCATACTCTGTGGTGTTGTTTGACGAGATTGAGAAGGCACACCCTGAAGTCTTCAACCTCCTGCTCCAGGTATTGGATGATGGCCGTCTGACTGATTCAAAGGGGCGTGTCGTGAATTTCAAGAACACCGTGATTGTCATGACGTCCAACATTGGGAGTGAATTCATCGACAAAATGCAGACTATTGGCTTTGGACATCAAGATTCCACCGAAGAGTATGCCCACATGAAGGAAAAGGTTATGAATCGCCTGAAAGATTTTTTCCGCCCAGAGTTCTTGAATCGCCTCGACGATATTATTATGTTTGATGTCTTGTCACAAGAAGTCATTCGGAGTATTGTCACGATTCAAGCAGAAAAATTACGCGAGCGACTGCTCGGGAAGGATATTTCGCTGGTGATCTCAGATGCAGCACTCGCGTACCTCAGTAAAGCAGGCTATAATCCCCAGTATGGTGCACGACCTCTTCGCCGTTTGATTCAAGACAAAATTCTCACTCCGATTGCTACCGCCATTATCAAGGAACGTATGATGACGGGAGGCCTGGTGACCGTAGGAATGAAGGGAGATGATATCGACATCAAAGTCGAGAAGCATCGTCCAAGCGGTGTGCGTTCTCGTGTGCGTACTAAAGCGCCGGTCACATAAACTGACACCACCCGAATGGGTGGTGTGTGCTATGGCGTCTTCCACAGGGAAGTTCAGCTGATGGAGTATATTGAGGTACAATAGATACATCATGAACCATACATCACTTCGTGTGACGCTCACCTCTCTATTATTCGTTTTCGCTATTCCTATGTGGGCGCACGCCGCTCCCTCACTGAGTATTTCCGCTCTGTCGCCCGCAGGAGGAAGTGTCCCAGTAAATACCCCCGTCTCCTTTACTGTTGTACCAACGGAGTTATCTTCTCCCACCTACACAATCACTGACGATGTTGGAGTGAATTTATCTTCGAATCTCAATCCATTTGGCCAATTTGTATGGACTCCCTATACGCGGGATGCAGGAACGCACAATATCACCATTACTGCGACCGATGGAGCAGGTCAGTCTGCCAGTGTCAGTCAGACCATTACCGTCATCAACCCATCTGCCACCCTCGACAACCTGGTCGCACCCACACACCCGGGTGTGCTATCTACGTTTCAAGTCAATCCTGTAGGCTTCGTGTCTCCGACATATGCGCTCCTCGATACGTTTAGCGGGACGACTCTCACCAATCAAAAACTGAGTGCCGGAGGTGCATTTTCGTGGGTGCCCACCATGAGTGATATAGGGACACACAAAGTGACAATTTTTGTCTCTGATAGTGTTGGTCACTATGTTGAGCTGAATCAAACTTTTGTCGTCGCACCCGCACCAATCCCGCAAGTTGAATCTCTGGTGCCTGGACCTTCAGTACCACCTGGCACAACGGTAACATTCAAGGTGTCTAGTCCCGGGTATACATCACCGACATTTAGTGTTTTTGATTCATATACTCCAAGTACGGTGAATAGCAGTCATATAAGCACCGATGGGGTGTTTACCTGGACCCCTACGCTCAGTCAAGCGGGTGTGCACAATATTCGCGTCAGAGTTGTAGGGAGTGATGGGCGCTCCACTGACGTCACACAGGTGATGACGGTCGAGACACCCGTGCTGAGTATTGAGGGATTCAAGGGTGACGGTACGGTGCCTGTGGGAAGCACCGTCACGTTTACTGTTGCATGGAAAGGACTGACGAACCCGACCTTTACCACTTCGAACAATCGTCCCGGAGGTTCCACTGTGCTAAAAGACAGCACGAGTGCGTCTGGTCTCTTTGCGTGGGTGCCCACCATGGGTGATTTGGGTCTCCATAATATTTCTATTTACGCAGCAGATGAACTTGGCAATACTGCAACTGTACGGAAGGACATTCGTGTCGTCGAGGAAGTGCGACCCCTTTCTTCCTCGTCTTCTTCATCTGCCACCACAGTACCGACTTCCACTGTGTCTACTACTGTCGTGGTCACGCCCACTTCCGTGCAGATCACCCCACCTCAGGGCGCAACTACAGGGTACGTCTTTACTAAGGCGTTAAAAATCGGTTCCACTGGCACTGAAGTCCGCGAGTTGCAAAAACTGCTCAAGTCATTGGGGATGTTGAGCGCAGAACCATCCGGTACATTCGGTCCACTCACAGGAGCTGCGGTGAAGAAGTTTCAAAAATTTCACGGTCTCGAACAAGTCGGCAGTGTGGGGCCTGGCACTCGTGCAAAGTTGAATGCGAAGAGTGTGTCCAGCGCCAATCGTGCGGGGTATATTTTTACTAAACCTCTTGCAGTAGGGGCAACGGGTGAGGAGGTGGTGCAACTGCAACAACGACTAGGGATACTCGGATTATATCTCGGTACTCCAAGTGGCGTGTTTGATTCTGCTACACTTGAAGCGGTCAAGGCTTACCAATCACTTCGTGGACTTGAGCGAGTCGGTAGTGTGGGGCCAGCCACCCGCAAGGCACTGAATGCAGAATAATGTATAGTACAGACAAAACAAAAAGAAACACCTCCGTGTTTCTTTTGGCGCGATGCGGAGGGTGAGAGATTCGGTCACGAGTCACTAAGCAGGAATACCTGCAAAGTGCTCGCGACCCCGACTCGGCAACGCCACCAGAGGACTGGTGTCGGCTTCGCGCCTGCGTCTTTCTCATCTCCCACCCCCTCGCACGCGCAAAACAAAAAGAAACACCTCCGTGTTTCTTTTGGCGCGATGCGGAGGGTGAGAGATTCGAACTCTCGAGGCCCTTTCGAACCTGCCGCCTTTCCAAGGCGGTGCACTAGACCGCTATGCGAACCCTCCGTATTTCAAACATGTGCACTATAGCAGAACAGGGTACATTTGCCCAGAGGGGAGAGTGTGGTTTTCGCAATCCACAGGTATCTTGACGAAGTGATTGCTCGCGTGGAGCAATGTGCGATAATGAATGTATGTTTGAGTAGGTCGTTATTTATTAAGCAAACTTAGAACTTCAATTATGAAGCAAATTATTACAGGTGCACTCGTCATGGGACCACTCTTCGCATACGCGCAGACTCCATTGGCAACAACCATCACCAACATCACAGCGGTGGTGAACATGTTGATCCCTCTCCTCTTGACGCTTGCTATCGTCATGTTCTTCTGGGGATTGGTCAAGTACATTGCCAACGCAGATGATGAAGGTGCAAAGGATTCGGGTAAGACCCTTATGATTTGGGGTATGGTCGCTATCTTCGTGATGGTTGCCTTCTGGGGTATTATTGGATACGTCCAGTCTTCTCTCGGCATCAACGGTACAGTCACCGCACCTCCTGCTCCTCCTGTCACAGGACTTGTGCCGAAGTAATTTCGCACAGCAGACACAAGCCGCCTTCGGGCGGTTTGTTGTTTGCGCCTTCAGATAGTCGTTTGCTATACTAGTCCTATGAACTTTTTACTCCCTACCCCAGCAGAAGCAGCAGCTATCCCGCCAACTGTCCTTGCCTTTGTGGGCAAGATTTCGACTAATATTTTGAACCCGCTCATTGCGCTCATGTTTGGTTTAGCAGTCCTCTATTTTATATACGGTGTTCTTCAATACATTTGGAATCCCGATAACGAGGATGCACGAGAAACCGGTCGACGCAGTATGATTTGGGGCATTATTGGGATGTTTATCATGGTCTCAGTATTTGGAATCATGCGACTTATTATTTCCAGTATTGGCGCAGATGCCGCACTCATGGATTATGTATAATCTCGCTATGCTTTTTTCTATTCCTCCTGCATCTGCTGATGCATTTACGCTGATCGATACATTAATAGAAGCATTCAACGCATTTAGCGCCTTATGCTTCACGCTTGCGATAGTTGCATTCTTTTGGGGTATAGTGAAGTTCGTCGCGAATGCTGGAGATGAACGCAAGATTGAAGAAGGCAAGAAAATGATGGTCATGGGACTCATCGGTATATTTGTCATCTTCTCGATCTGGGCTATTGTGGGGTGGTTGCAAACATCACTGGGATGGAATGGGGGAGGGGGCGGCTCACTTCCTGGGGTGCCTACTTCTTTATAAAAAAAGCACCGCGATATGTCGCGGTGCTGTACATGCAAGAACAATTCCTACCCATCACTGCGCAAGCGCACTAGGATTTCGGCAATGGGGTCTCCTGTTTCCCAGTTGCGATCTTCCTTGAATAGCGATATACGCAGATTGTGTCCACCAATACTCCACTCACCTCGCCAGAGTCCGGCATATCCTTGACCGGCATCGTATTGCCCCGCACAGACCCGCGGGGAACTCCCTGTCCCTTTGACGCAGGTGCCTGCGACCTTAATGTCGAACGAGCGCGTGGTGTCGAAGATGACCACCATGTCGACCGAGTCGTTGGCATAGCTTTCACCAGCAAGGGGGAGTTTTTGTCCATGCCAGGCATGTTGAGGGAGAGGAAAGTGAATGTTCTTCGTCGTGAACACTGCTTCGTAGCGACCTACTGAGTATGGGGTGATGATAGGAAGTGGCGCCATTTTGACCTCAGGTGCATCACCGCGGAATGTCAGGTCTTTGAGGCGCGGATCATCCCAGAAGGCATATGTGCCTCCACCAAGGAGAGCCAGAATAATCCACCTGGTGAGACCCGATGAGGCGTTCGTTGCAACCACGGTGGTCGCTCCCGCATTCAATCCCGTGTCGCTCGTTGCGCGGCGCTTCCAGAGCCACACAATGGGATAGTGGAGGAGGAGCAGAATCACAAACTTTACCGGATTTTCTTTGATCCATCGTCCCGGCTCTGTCCAGAAATCCGCTGCATTCGCCCCTTTGCCGAGTGCCGCATTGATGATGACTTGCTGTTTGGCCCGTTCTCGTGCGATGTAGGGTGCTGCATCCACTTCCTTCTCTTTGCCATCTGCACCCTTCACTGTCACCACCTGGCTCCCTTGAGCGTTGATGCGCACATGCTTCTTTATCCAGGCTTCGAGTGCGCGATCCGCTTGCGTAATGGAAGATGCATTGAGCTCCGCCACCACCGTGTCACTGCGCTTGGCGCTGACCTCAGCCCAGATAGGGAGTAGGCGTTCGCGTCCAATCATGACCACAAGAACTCCAGCCACCACCAGCATCACTGAAGCCCACCATGCTTGCTCATACACCTTCACATTGAGGGGAATGTATCCCGTCATGAGAAGGAGTCCACTCATCAGCAGTGGCACATGGAGCAGGTAGAAGAACTCAGGGAAGAGGTGGAACGGTGCGAGCATGGTGATGACGATGTACGCATCTACCGAGAACAAGAGTACCCCTGAGAGGGTGACGATGCTCTTGAGCCCGTCTCGCACCATAAGCGCGTTTGGCTGATCACCTGGCGTTGCGGCCTGACTCGCCACACTGAGTGCAGTGAGAGGCACCAGAACTCTTGGCGCAAACAGATAGTAGAGCGACAGGATGGTGCCAACGATCGCCAGCGTGGCTTGTGCGCCGTGCCAGCGCATGAAGAGAAAGAAGGCGTTGAGCACAATGAGTGACACGAATGCCAACATGGCACCACCCACATAGATGATGTACCAGTCGGTGGCATGTTGCATGCCCCGCACATAGTGTCTTGCAAGTGATTTACGCCCCAGATATGCCAGCACGCCAGCAATACCCAGTGATGTGTGTTTGACGAAAGCCATGGGGGAACTCCTTAGTTGATGGGATCCACGACGATTGAGGGGATGCCCGGGTTATCCATGAAGACCGATGTCATGAGGGCAATCAAAACGATGGCAATAAGACATGCCACAGTCATGAGTCGCCGACGCTGTGCACTTCGCACCGCTTGCTCACGTGGTGCATTTGGGAAAGACCCTGGCGTGATAGTGCGGGCGAAGCGTAGGATGGCCGATGCGTCATCGTGAGGTTTTGGCAGGGAGGGGTCTGGGGTTTCTCCTAGTACCTGAGTCACGCGATCTCCGATGTGCTTGAGTGTCACATCTTCGATGCGATTGACTCCTGCCATCTGCATCAGAATACTCTTGATGACATCACTGAGCTTTGCGACCCACACGAGTGCCTCATTGTTTCCGCCGAGTGCTCCCGTATCACGCAGCATTGCTGCAACTTCGTCTGCATTGGAGAGATCTTCTGCGACGTGAGTGGCAATACTCCGAAGTACGTCCACCCGAGGGTCGACCCCTGTGCGCTCTGACTTTTTTGCCGTCGGCGTGATAATCTTTCCGTCCGCCCCTTTTACTTCAGGCGTTTCAGTGGTGACCACCTCGGGGTCCAAAAGAAAGAGTGCAACGCGAAAGACTTTGCGCTCGGCAACGCTCATGTGCTTCATGACGGCACCGATCTTGCGATGCTCGAGAGCAGTGAGCTTTGTGCTTTGATGCGGACGTTCGGGGTGTCCGAATAGTGCTTCCAGGAGCTCGGATTCATCCTGCATACTCCCGCCCTTTTCGCGCCACACGGTGAGTGCAGCAGAGAGGAGGGCAGAAAAAAATCCAGGGCCAGAGGCTGTGCCACTGCGGTCAATGACCGTGTGTCCGCCATTTCGGTTGCGCATGGTGGAGAGGAGCGTTGCTCCAGTCAGGAGGAGATTCGGAATCTCATCTTTGAAATCAGCGGGGAAAACCATGGGAATCTCCAGTGTGTTGGGTAGGTTATCAAATCCACGCTTGGCGTGTTGCGTAGCGTGGCACATCTAAAAACATTATATCGTAAAAATTCATAAAAGTCAATGATTTTCATATCGCGGATTCGCATGGAGACCAGTGGTGCGGTATGCTGTATGCATGCGGACAACCACAGCGCTTCCTATCGTGTTTCTCGACTTTGATCGCACTGTTTTTGACACTTCTCGATTTATCGAGTGGTTGGGGGATGACCGATATGCTCGAATGCTCTCACTTGCCGTGGGTGAACTTGCTCCTCCGGATTTTCGAACATATATCTATGATGAGGTATGGGAGGCATTATCTAAGATGAGAAAAACTCATCATCTCGTACTCCTGACGTATGCCAAGATGACCAGACTTCAGCGACTCAAAATTCGAGACAGTGGTATTCTTCCATATCTGGATGACGTGGTGATGACCACTGGGGGTAAGCATGGTGGAACGGGAAAAGGAGAAGCGATATCAACATATATCCGCATGAGAAGATATGCGCCACAGACTCATTGGTTCGTCGATGACGATGAGGATAATTTAAGAGATGTGGCTTCCATGCATCCCGACATTCAATTGGTGCATATGTGTCGCGCGGATGTCATACGCTCTAGTTCTCTTCCTGTGCATACGGTAACCAATATGTTCGAGCTGTGTCAGGTGATGAAGATATAAACACAACACCCACTGCGCTTGCGGACACAGTGGGTGATGCATATGCTCCGGCCATCTCGTGACACACGGTGTACACAGGCTGCCGTCTCGAAACGCCGGTCGGGAGTTTTGGGGTAATGGATAGTTACACCAAAACATCGCACGGGTGAGTGCATTCATTATAGCAATGTCAAAAGAAAAACACACCCACCCAAATGGGAAGGTGTGGAAAACGTTGCCTCACATGCCAGGGAGAGGCATGCTGTCACAGCCGAGAAAATGTGTCTTCACGATGCGACGGAGCATGGTGTCGAGCGTGCGTTCGAGTGGCTTGGTTTCTGTGTGTGAAAGTCGCACCCGACCTGTTGGTCCACGCGTCCCCACCACACGCACTTCGGTGTGGCCCTTGGTGTAGACCACGCATACTTCCGTCATTGACGCATGCATGAGCGTGACATGCCCCTGCTTCCGGTCGAGTGTTGCACGCGCGTTTGCCGAGTGTGCTTCGAATTGAGCTTGCGCCATGCTTCTTGCTTGGGCGCACACGACATCGCCCGCGTATCCCTCTGTGGCAGTGTGGACCATCCGAGATCCGACTTGCCGAAACGTGAGCATGTTCGCTCCAGCGCGCACAGTGATGGTCATGCGATTCGGACTGGGGGTGACCGAAGCCACTTCGATGATGACCCTTTGGGGCCTGATTTTTTTGTCACGCGCACGCTTGGGACGCTTGGACAAGACGCGCCCCGCTTCTGCCTTGAGCATGGAGCGGTCTTGGGAGGGGATTGCGAGCTTGTCCATGAGCGCATTCCACGCCAAGTCGAACGGATGATCCGTGCGATCGAAGTGGGTATACTCCGTGCGCAACAGATGCATGACGCCGTCTGCAAGCGCTGAGACATCATAAGTGGTCAGTGACATAGTATCCTCGCTGGGTATGGAAGGAGCCTGAGACTATTATAACATATTTTGCTAATTTAGCAATATGTGTCCATGTTCCTATTCCTGAGCTAAAAAATATGAGATACTAGAGCCATGAGATCCTTTTTGTTGACCATGCGGACCCACGCGGTCCTTATCGTGTGTGTGATAATAGTGGGGGTAGGGGCGTGGTCGTATGCTACGCGTACTGAAGTGCCTCTATACGAAACCTCACAAGTGGCGAAGCGAGATGTACTCCAAGTAGTAGCGGTGACGGGGAGAGTAGAATCTCAAGATAGCGCTTCACTTTCATTTGAGCGAGGTGGACAGGTTTCCACACTCCCGATTCCTGTTGGTGAGACGGTAAAACGCAACGACATCGTGGTGCGACTAGATACAACTGAGCTCGAGGCGGCACGAAGTCAGGCACGAGCAAATGTAGACTACGAGGTCGCGCGACTGGAAGAGCTTCGCCGTGGAGCACGCGTAGAAGATATTGCTATTTTGGAAACGAAGGTTCAAACAGCCCAGATTGCGGAATCCGATGCAGGGGTCACCCTCAGAAATAAAGCCGATACAGCGCTCGAGGTCATCGATAATGGAATATTTAATCGCACAGATCAACTTTTTGACAACCCCCGTTCTCGCACTCCGCGGGTGCTCTTTCCTGTTTCGGATCAAAAGCTTGTAGATCGCATCGAAACCTTACGTAAGGATATTACTGACCGCACTACCACTGTTTCAACTCAAGGGCTACCGAGCGAGGTTTTTGCGAGTGTATCAGCACATGTCCGCTTTGTCGCTACTTATTTTGATGCCCTCTCTCAGGCCGTCAATGCGTTGACCCCCTCCTCTCAGTATACCCTTGCCACCATAGAAGCATGGAAAACCGCTGTTTCGCTGGCACGGACAGAACTTACTGGGGCCGAGTCTGCACTACTCTTAAGTGAACAACAATTTCGTGTGCAGTCCTCTGCACTGCAGTTAGCAAAGAATGAGTTAGCACTCAAGAAAGCTCCACCAACCCCAGAGTCTATTCAGGCGCAAGAAGCTAAAATTCTTGCCGCGCGCGCCCAGGTGAGCACCTATAATGCGCAAATCGAGCGCGCATTCCTCCGTGCGCCTTTTGATGGGCTGGTGACCAAGCAGGATGCAGTTATTGGCGAGACGATCCTTGCCGGCACCCCAATCACGGTCATCTCAAGTCGGAATGCATTTAAAGTTGTAACCAATGTTCCAGAAGTGGATGTGGCAAAGCTTGCAATAGGAGATACTGCCGAGCTCACCTTGGATGCATATGGAAAGGATCAGGTATTTCTCGCCGAAGTGGTGAGCATTGATCCAAGCGAAACAATGCTCGAAGGTGTGTCTACATACAAGGTCACACTGCGATTTACCCAGCCGACAACATTGCCCCGATCGGGGATGACTGCAAACATTGATATTGCCACCGATCAGCGTATGGGGGTACTTGCTGTACCTTTTCGCTCGATAGTGACACGCGACAACAAGAAATTTGTCCGTATTCCAGATGGGATGTCGACCAAAGAGGTCGAAGTCACACTGGGATTGCGCGGATCAGATGGGATGGTCGAGGTGTTGTCTGGTCTGAGAGAGGGCGAAACTATTGTGACCTTTGTGCCAGTAAAGAGTTAGCATGAACACTTTGCGCGTTGCATGGTTCCTTGCGACCCGACAGCTCCGTCGCGCCAATAGGTTTGCTACCGTCCTGATTGTCATTGTCATGACTCTCACCTTTTTGAACCTGGTGGTGATTGGGGGTATTTTGGTGGGACTTCCTGCTGGGGCCACCCTCTCTTATCGTTCGCAGTATGCAGGAGACGTGTTACTGCGCACCCTTCCAAACGAGACCTCTATTGCCTCCACCGATGAAGTGGTCCGCACGCTTGCGAATTATGATACGGTAGAAGCGTATTCCTTACGATACGTTGCGCGAGGCGTGGTCGAAGCAAATTATCGGACCATGGTTGGTCCAGGGCAAATCCCCGATCAGGTGAATGTGTCTATTACGGGGATTGATCCAACGAGTGAGGAGTCCGTCACTCAAATGGGCGCGCGACTACTAGAAGGAGAGATGCTCGATGCATATGACGAGGAGGGTATTATGATTGGAAAGAATTTGCTCGAACAGTACTCCTTGGGTTCCGCATTGTTGTCAGCGAATACGTTGTCAGAGGTAGAAACTGGTACTCGAGTGAGATTGAGTGTGGGGCCGTATACACAGGAATTTATTGTGCGAGGAGTATTGGGTGCCAAGACCGATCAGATATCCACGCGGGTGTTCATCCACGAGTCTGTGCTCCGCCGATTGATGATGCGTCCTGATCGTGGAGGAGATGAAATTGCCGTTCGATTGCGCTCTGGGGTATCACCTGATGCATTTGCTGACTCATTGCGCGCAGATGGCTTAGGGGCATATGCTCGAGTAGAGACCGCACGAGAGGCGCAGGGGACCTTTCTTGAGGATATCGAGCGCACATTCGAAGGGCTATCATTTTTGATTGGTGCGATTGGACTCCTTGTTGCATCGATTACTGTCTTTATTGTGATATTTATCAATGCTATTTCTCGTCAGCGTTATATTGGAATACTCAAGGGTATCGGCGTGACTGCGTGGTCAATCAAGCTCGCATACATGATGCAATCCGTCGTCTATGCAACGTGTGGCGTGGCGCTTGGGGGGCTCATCGTGTACGGGCTCTTGGAGCCATATATGGCCAAGCATCCCATTGATTTTCCATTTGCTGATGGCATTTTGCTTGTTCCGTATGTGGACACTGCAGTGCGCGCAGGCATTCTGCTTTTGGTCACTGTGTGTGCAGGGTATCTGCCCGCGCGATTGATTGTGGGACGCAATACATTAGACGCTATTCTTGGACGCACATGATTCCTCAAAGTGAACACCCTCCACTGCTTCGGGTTTCAGGTCTCTCAAAGACCTATTATCAGGCTGAAGTCGCGACTCCTGTGCTCGTGGATGTTTCCTTGGATATTCATGCTGGAGAATTTGTGGCAATTATGGGGCGTAGCGGAGCAGGAAAGTCCACGCTACTGTATCAGATGTCTTTACTCGATCACCCCACTTCAGGTGAGGTGTATATTCAGGGTGCAGCCACGTCGACGATGACTTCATCCGAACGCACCCACCTCCGACTCACGCGATTGGGGTATATTTTTCAAGATCATGCGCTCCTGCCAGAATTAACAGCGGTGGAAAATGTGATATTGCCGTTGTTGGCTATGGGGGAGTCGTATGACCAAGCATATGCGCGTGGACTTCATGCACTCAAACGGGTGCATATGGGCGCCCGTACCGAACACCTCCCTTCACAGCTCTCAGGCGGTGAGGCGCAACGGGTAGCAATAGCTCGAGCGATTGTCCATGAGCCACAAATGCTATTTGCAGATGAGCCGACAGCGAATCTTGATAGTGAAAACGGTAAAGCCGTATTAGATATTTTTAGTGCTCTGCATCAAAGTGGGCAGACTGTTATTATGGTGACCCATGAGCCTGACTATGGACACATCGCACAGCGCATCATCACCATGTCGGACGGACGATTGAAATCACCATCATGATATACTCCATATATGGCTTTGATTGCACTCAATGATATTTCAAAAGTGTATGACACTGTAGGGGACGGGTTGCGCGCCCTCGATGGAGTAACCCTTTCGATTGATGCGGGCGAGTTCGTGTCGATTCTTGGCCCCTCTGGATCTGGAAAGTCCACCCTGCTTCAGATCCTTGGACTTTTAGATCCCCAAAGTTCAGGGACATATCTTTTTCGTGGCGAGGATACATGTCACCTCACAGATGATGCGCTCGCGCAATTGAGAAATACATCAATGGGCTTCGTTTTCCAATCATTTCACCTGCTCGCTCGGACCACTGTGCTCGAGAATGTGATGCTCCCGTTCGCGTATGCGCAGATACCAAAGCGTGAGTGGGAACCACGTGCACGTGCAATGCTTGATCGCGTGGGGATGTCCCATCGGCTTACTCATGAGCCATCCAAACTCTCTGGAGGTGAGCGACAGCGCGTGGCTATTGCACGCGCACTTGTCCTTGAGCCAGACGTCATTTTTGCTGATGAACCAACAGGGAATCTAGATTCAAAGTCAGGTGAAAGTATCATGGCGCTACTCACTTCTCTGCACCATGATGGAAAAACTGTCATATTGATTACCCATGACCGTGCACTTGGTCTGCGTGCCAATCGTGCAATCTTAATTCAAGATGGACGTGCTATTTGGGATGGTCCTACATCGATGATGCCAATAACCCCTTTGTCTCCATGAGCCATTTTTTCTTTACAATCATTATGGCACTGCGCGCGGTGCGTGCCAATCGTGTCCGCTCAGGACTGACTGTGCTGGGCATCGTGATTGGTATTACCTCCATTATGCTCATTGTTTCACTGGGGGACGGAGCAAAACGCCTTATTTTAGGAGAGATTCAGGGGTTGGGCGCAGAGACTATAATCGTGAGGCCCGGGCAGAAGCCATCAGGCCCATCAGACTTTGCTCAAACGCTGTTCTCTGATTCCATTAAGGATCGTGAAGTCGCATTGCTACGCAAGAAGGAGTTTGTGCCCGACCATGTGGCGTCTGCCCCTGTCCTGTTTGTCACTGGGTCCGTATCCTACGAGAGTGAGGTGGCACGTCCAACCATTTATGGATGGTCAGCGGAATTTATGGCGAGCATGATGAAGGTCAAGGTGGCGGGTGGGCAGCTCTTTGATGAGGAAGATATCAAGCAATCACTGGCAGTTGCGGTCATTGGAAGCGAGGTGAAGGAAGATTTGTTCGGGAATGAAGATCCGATAGGGCAAGCGATACGGATTGAGGGAAAGAATTTTCGTGTGGTCGCACATCTTGCTCCTGGTGGGGGAGGCCTCTTCAATACAAACAAGCTCGTCGTAGTGCCATACACCACAGCACTGAACTATCTTTCTAGTGGCAAACATTATAACGAGGTCATGGTCAAGGTCAGTTCTCCTGAGGTTGTTCCTCGCGCAGTGGAAGATATTACCCGCGCACTTCGTGATGCCCACAATATTACCGATCCGGAAAAAGACGATTTTTATATCGAGACTCAGCAGGCCGCTATCGATCAAATTCGCACTATTCTTTCGGTGCTCACGGCATTTTTGTCTGCGGTAGTGGCTATTTCTCTTCTTGTGGGGGGCATCGGGGTGATGAATGTGATGCTTGTTTCGGTGACCGAGCGAACCAAGGAAATCGGATTGCGCAAAGCACTAGGTGCAAGGCGACGCGATATACTTTTGCAATTTCTTATGGAGGCGGTCATTCTTACCGGTCTTGGTGGGGTTGTGGGGATATTTTTAGGTGTCACATTGGGGTATATTGTCGCGACAGTCTTATCTTCCCAGTTAGGAGTTGAGTGGGAGTTTGTGTTGCCATGGAAGGCAGGTGCGATTGGACTCTCGACATCATTTTTGGTCGGAATTATCTTTGGACTGTATCCTGCCCGGAGCGCCGCAAAGAAGAGCCCTATTGAGGCACTCCGTTACGAATAGGAAATCCAGGGTGGTGTCGTCAATCCTATAGAGGGTTTTGCTATTTATGGAAAGTCCAAAATAGTCATGGTATACTCCCAATCATATTACAAGCTAAATGAAGTCATATGAATCAAACAACATGGATTGTCAGTGGTAGCGTGCTGGTGATTGCTCTCGCTTTGGCATTATTCTCCGTTTCAGGAACTCCTCAAGATGGGATCGAGAAAAGCAATGCTCCTGTTGCAGTTGAAGCCACCCAAGCTTCGTCTCCACCACCCACCCCGGTTGCTTCACCTGCTTCATCGCCAACACAGACTATGGATACCACACAAGAACCCGTTATCATCCTTCATACTACTTTGGGTGACATTACACTCAAGTTGTACAGCGGAGATACTCCAAAGACCGTCGAGAATTTTTTAAAGCTTTCTCGAGATGGATTCTATAATGGCGTGCGCTTTCATCGCGTGATTAAGGATTTCATGATTCAGTCTGGAGATCCCCTTTCTAAGGATGATGCACAAACGGCTCGCTGGGGCACCGGTGGTCCTGGATATACATTTGCGGATGAGGTGAGCAAGAAGAAGCTTGTTCGAGGATCGCTCGCAATGGCAAACGCCGGACCAAATACCAACGGGAGTCAGTTCTTTATTGTGACAAAGAGTGACACCCCGTGGTTAGATGGTAAGCATACCAACTTTGGCGAGGTCATTTCAGGTATGGATGTCGTGATGAGTATTGATAGTGTCGCCACGCTTCCTGGCGATCGCCCTGCGACTCCTGTGACGATTACTTCAGTAGAAGTACGATAGAGAAACACCAGCCCTGTGGGCTGGTGTTTTAGTATGTGGGTGGTATGCGAGGGGAGCGAGGAATATGCTGAGGCGGGTGGGGAATCAAGAAATGCATAATACCATAGAGCGCGATACCAGGAAGAATACCGGTGAGGAGGACTAAGACGACATAGCTAAATCGGAGTAGTCCAGGATGAACCTCCATCCATTCCCCAAGCCCTCCCATAATGCCACTCCCTACCACTGAGTGCCGACTTTTGTATAACGGTTTCATGGATGATATTGTACCCTGTCCTCAAGATATTTCGCAACCTTGCTCGCATCTTGGCTCTGTACTATGATGTCATGATGAAATACTTTGTCCTGTGCGCCTTGTTGTATCCGATGGTACTTGTGGCGCACACCTCCGATCAACGCTATCAGGATGGGGTGATTATTGATTTGTCTACTGCCCCGGTCGCGCCCTGGGTGGGGGAGAAGGTGGGCATGTCGTTTGTGTTTCGCGATGCCATGACAGGACTCGCGAGTACGACCATCGTATCCGCGTCGGTGTATATTGACGCGCTTATGCGAGAAGGGAATAAGATACAAGAAGTGGTGTATGAGAGTCCGGTCATGCAGGTAGAGCAAGGCGGGTTTGTGATGGAGCATGTGTTTCAAGAAGTAGGGACATATGACATGCACGTGCAGTTTGAAGATCGTGATGGCGTGGTCCGGGAGACCGGTTTTCGCAAGCAAGTGAGACAAGGGGAGGCAACGGATGTGGCCGCACTCCCATATGTTTTTTTTGGGACTGCAATCATGATGATGCTCGTCGGCTGGGTGCTGGGGCGACAATCACGCGTCGCTCACTAAGCGTCTTTTTTGGATTCTAGCACATATGCCTGGATAGGTGTTTTAGTCATTTCTGTATGGTCGGGATTACGAGGTTCTCCGCCGGTAAATTGTTGAATATCTGTTGCAAGGGCTTGGAGTTGTTGAGCCGCTGCAGCAACTTGCTGATTGGCCGCACTTTGTTGTTGGGCAGACGCAGAGAGTTGTTCAGATCCACGAGCATTTTGCATCGCGACTTCAGCGATGGTGTCCATGCTTTTTCCTACTTCAAGCACCAAAGCTGATTCACGTTTTGTATTGAGTGATATGTCACTAATGCGTGCCGACAGTTGCTGTGTTGCTGAGGACATATTTTCCAGTTCAATAAGTGCCTCACGAACTACTTTGGCGTTTTCGTCTGCATGTTCGAGTCCCTTTTCTGCAGCAAAAACCGTATCCTGGATTTGAATCAACATTTTCTCCACCTGCTCTTTGATTTCTTCTGCTGCACCGGCTGACTGTTCCGCGAGTTTGCGAATTTCATCTGCCACGACAGAGAATCCTCGACCTGCTTCACCAGCGCGCGCAGCTTCAATGGCTGCATTCAGAGAAAGAAGATTTGTTTGCTCAGAAATCTTGGTAATCGTATCCACAATAGTTCGAATTTCACGTGAGCGATTACCCATGGTGCGTGCAATGACAGCCGTATCCGTGGTCATCTTGCGAATTTGATCGAGGCTCTTCTGTGATTGTTCACCCTTCTGTCCGGCAACCTGGGTGACCTTAGATACTTCATCTGCCATGCGCGAGGCTTCTTCAGATGTTGCGAGCATGGCATCAATACCACTTCCAATTTCTGCAATTGAACGTGAAATCGATTCAGCTTGGAGAGACTGCGAAGTTGCTCCTGCGGCCACCTGCTCGGCAATTGTTGCATTATCTTGTGCCGCTACTGCCGCTTTCTGCGAAGAAGCGGAAAGTGAGCTTCCTGCTGTAGCGATTTGATCAATAGCTTTACGAAGTGGAGTCACGAGTGCACGGAGATTGAGTATCGCAAGGAGTACCGATGTGCCAATAAACATAGCCAGAAGTGCCAATAGGAGAGACCAATTGACGAATCCAAAGACCGCCTGTTCTGGTATTTCTGTGACGAGAATCCATCCAATAGGAAGCATCGTGGCGGTGACAATAGTGGTAGCATCTCGCCCAACTCGTGAGGCAAAGGTGACCTGCCCCCCAGCACTACTTTTGGCGATGATTTCTTCTATCATTTCTCCAGTTACGACTTGCGTGTGCTCGTGCTCACCTGACTCAGTGACCACCCGAGTCTCTGGGTCAATCAGGTAACTCTCAACCGCGCTATCCAATCCTGTACGGTCAGTTCCAATAGCCAGAAGTGCGTCTGTATTGATTTCTGCGTGGAGATGAAGGGGTAGTGTCAGGAGAGGGTGGTGGATTGGAGTCGTAATGGTCACATGGCGCTTTTTGGTGACGGGGTCCATGACACTCATCATGGTGGTGCGTGTCACTGAGCTGAGATTCGGGTGTCGAAATATTTCGACAGGAAGTCTGGTGCTTGGAGCACTTTCAATGACTTCAAGGGTCATCGGATCAATCACGGAGATGCCCAAGAGGGTATCTTGATGATAATCCATCTTGGTATCCAAGACGGGGTTGCGCTCCTGGGATGAAACAGTAGAGCTCGCAAAAAGGTCCGTGCGCAAGGCAATAGCCTCGACGTCGCTTTGACGTTCCATCATCCATCCATTTATGCGAGCAGTCTTGAGTGCGGTAATGGCATCGGCGTTGCGCGTGGCCACATCATTTAAGGTATCGCGACCGTAGTAGATTCCCAATAATCCTACCAGCGCCAGTGGGATGACGATACCAGCGACCAAGCGCAACATCACACGCTGGATTCCGTACGAACGCCCCACTACATGTTGAAATAGCATGTATCTATCATATCATTTTTCTTTCTCTGCGGAGGGTGCGGGATATATTGTTGTGGACAAGCGCTAGTCTGGAATATCAAAGACATGCTTGGAACCGGGCGTGACTGGAGACCCGAATACGTGGTCAGGATAGAGGTCATAGAGAATACGGATGATGCCACGATGAGTCACTAGGAGTGGAAGCGTGGGTCTCGTGTTGCGCAGTTCATCAAGAAACATATGCACGCGCGCAGTCACATCTTCCACGCATTCGCCACCAAACGGTCGATAGTCGTAAGTGCCCTCCAGGTCCTGTGCGACGAGCAGTGGGTCTACATCGGATCGTTTCATTCCCGAGAGAGTTCCAAAGTCTCGCTCGAGGAGGAGTGGTGCTGCAATGACTGGCACGCGAAATCGCGTATTGAGTATTTCTGCCGTCTCATGGGTCCGCCGCGTTGGTGATACATACATGACCGTAGGAATAAGCAGGAGCGCATCTTTGAGCTCAGTGATCACGCGTACTCCGGTCGTATTGAGACCGAGATCTGCCCCTTTTGGACCCTGAAGGCGGTCCTCTTTGTTCATGTCTGTTTCGCCGTGACGCACGACTATAATATGCATAAATGAGAGTATAACATGCACCAGAGAGATGAAAAAACACACCGAAGCGCTCGGTGTGGTCTTATCTCAAGAAAAAAGTGGCGAAGCAACCCGCAATAAGCGATACCACGAGGATTTCGCCATTGAGCTTATAACCTCCTGATGATGCAATCCAGAGTATGAGGCTAATCCCACTCCAAACCCCCACCACGGCAATGCCTTTTCCGATATTCATGCGATTCTTCCGTTGTGCTGTGGGGAATATATTGGGGATGTACATTTCTGTCAAGTTCGCGTAGGGTAGTGCTATGCAAAAGACTTTTCCCGTTCGGATTACTCATTACGCCCATGATGGTGCGGGTGTGGGGGTGTTTGAAGGCCAGGAGGTGCGGGTGCACGGTATGCTTGTCGGAGAAGAGGGTATAGTGGATGCTTCCCGAAGACATGGCTTAATACTTGGAGTATTGCGCGAATTGACGAGCGCATCGCCCTCGAGAAAGTCACCCGATGAATTACATTTTCTTTCCTGTTCACCCTGGCAAGTGATGGAGTATCCCGAGCAGGCCCGCGCAAAGCATGAGCTCTTGTCTCGGCTCTTCTCGTATTATGACCACGCCCCCAAGCCTTCATTTGTCTCAGCAGATAAATTTTACGGATATCGGACAAAGGTCGAATTTAGCTTTACGGATAGAAACGGGGAGCTCGCTCGCCCACTTGCACTCGCATACCATGAACGTGGTGGGGGTGCTGTCCGACTCCCTCTTGAAGACGGCTGTCTTTTGGTGAGTGATAACATGAATAAGGTTGCACTTCTCCTCACCGACCAATTGCGCACGCTTGGCATGACGACGAAGGAGCTCAAAACACTGGTACTACGCGAAAGCAAATCCACAGGTCATATTTTGGCTATTTTGTATGTGAAATCGGAAACGTGCCCCACTTTATCGCTTGAAGGCATGCCCTTGGTGAGTGGACTTTTGGTGTATCACTCGACACACAAGTCTCCAGCATCTGTTCCAACGCGTCACCTCTATACCATTGGAGCAGACACCCTCACGGAGCGCATTTTGGGAATGGATGTGACCTATTCATCCGATTCTTTTTTTCAAAATAACATCCCCATGTTTGAGGCAGCGGTCACAGAGATGAGACGGAGTGTGGCACCTGATTCGGATGTGCTTGAGCTCTACGCTGGGGTGGGGACGATTGGACTACTCCTCGCGGAGGACGCCAAGCGGGTACACGGTATTGAAATTATTCCGGGCGCAGTCACGTCAGCCAAGGAAAATGCAAAGCGAGCACACCTGGAGCACTACGTTGCAGAATGTATTCCAGCAGAAAAAATGGACGCCAGACTTTTTGTGGGTCGTGATGTCGTGGTCTTAGATCCCCCTCGCGCAGGATTACATCCCAAGGTCATCGGCATGATAGAGTCTACTCCTCCACCATGTATCTTGTATTTATCATGTAATCCGGAAACCCAGGCGCGCGACTATGCACTACTGGAATCTCGCTACCAGATTGAACGGATTGTGGGTTTTGACTTTTATCCCAATACCCCACATCTCGAATCCTTGCTCGTATTGAAATTGAAGACGACATAAGGTATAGTGTCCCATATGGCCAACAAGAAAGAAAAGCAGGCTCAGCGCAAGAAGGCCGCCCGAGCAGGGAAGGAGATAGGCGCGCGCCATCGCTAGGACAAAAACCCGCAAGGTATGCGGGTTTTTGTTTGGGTCCTACTTGGGTAGTCGGAGAATAAGAAATCGGATTTGGTCGTACTGATCAAACCAGAATTCGTGTTGCCAAGGAGTGGGGCGGGGCGTCTGCATGTATGAGGCAATGATTTCCTCAATCCATTCTTTTTGGTGTGCATCACACTCGACATAGAAGGTGCCACCCGGTACTAGAAATGCTCCCCCGTCATGAATGATGTGTGTAATGTAGTCTAATCCACGGTCCCCAGCAAAGAGTGATAAATGCGGTTCAAAATGTGTGACACTGGTGTCCATTTCGTCCATGCTTTTTGGGTCGATATAGGGAGGGTTGGCAAAGATGGCATCATATACCCCCGTGAGTGCAGAGAGCGCATCCGCTTGTGTGGCTGTCGCTCTGTCAGATACCCCATTCATTTCAATGTTTCGACGAATCTGAGGAATCAGGGCGTGGTCATATTCAGAAAGCTCGACTACCGCATGCGGGAGATGCTTTGCGAGGGCAATACCGATACATCCAGATCCGGAAAAAGTATCTGCAAGACGCAGGGTGCTTTTGTGAGTAGCGCTGAGTTCGCGGACTGCGCGCTCGACCCAGAATTCTGTCTCGGGGCGTGGAATCATCGGATGCATGGTGACATCTATGGTGCATCCATAAAAGGGTACCCAGCCAATAATGTAGGCCAAAGGTTCGCCCATTTTGAGTCGTTCTACATCTGCTAGAAATTCTGGAGAGGAAACACCTTGATATTTTTCCTTTTTGAGCCATTCCACTTCCTTGGGGTTGACTGGTGGGGGTTGTCCGATGTCGCTTGGCATAATGAGGCCAGTGTACGGTGTTCTCCATTTTTTGCAAATCATGCCATTACGACTATACTGGTGTCGTACCGTCTCCGTCGTTCAATGGATAGGATATCTCCCTCCGAAGGAGGTGATGCTGGTTCGATTCCAGCCGGGGGCACCAAGGTCATAGTGCGTTTCTCCTTCCTCCCGCATGAAAACGCGGGGTAGTCGCACTTTGGCACTCATCTGCCGGCTTTCATTTTATAGGCCCATACGATATGATGCCGTACATGGAAGATACGCATCCAGCCCACCATATCCGCTCTGCTATCGACGACGCACTGAGGACCCTATCGATTCCTGTGTCTCCATATGTCGTGGAGTACCCAGCCGATGTCACCCACGGAGACTTGGCTTCTAGTGTCGCATTAGTGCACGCCAAAGTATCTGGACACCCTCCACGGGTGTTGGCGCAGTCTCTCGTAGATATCCTTCAACATACTATCCCTCATGTGGATCGGATTGATATTGCTGGACCGGGTTTTTTAAATTTCACTTTGTCGCGAGCATATATGCAGGGAATGGTCGCACACGCGTGTGCCTCTCAGGGTGAATGGGGCGCACATACTACGCTCCGTGGAAGCACCGTGTTGTTTGAGTACACGAGCCCCAATCTATTCAAACCTTTACATATCGGGAACCTGGTGGGCAACATTATCGGGGAATCCCTATCGCGACTCATGGAAAACGCGGGCGCGACTGTGCACCGTATTAATTATCCCTCTGACATCGGACTTACCGTAGCGAAGGGTGTTTGGGGAATCCAGCATACTGGAGGTAATCCAGATAATATTCAGGACTTAGGTCGCGCGTATGTGGCCGGGCATCAGGCATATGAAGCCGGACACGAGGACAAGGATGCGATTGTGGACATCAATCGTGCACTCTATGCTGGTACTGATGAAGCGCTGATGGATATACGTGCCCGCGGTATCGCAACTTCTCTGGCTCGATTGAGTGACTTGTGTCGTTTGCTCGGTACAGAGTTTGACACGGTGATATTCGAAAGTGAAGCAGGTCCTATCGGTACTGAGATAGTCAAGGAGGGTATAAAGAAGCACATTTTTGTGTTGAGCGATGGGGCGGTCGTATATCCTGGCGAAAAGGTGGGATTACATACCCGAGTTTTTCTGAATGCGCAAGGTCTCCCCACATATGAAGCTAAGGACTTGGGAAATTTTCAGAAAAAACGAGCAGCCTATCCCGATTGGACTCATTCCGTGGTTGTGACGGGGAATGAGCAAACTGAGTACTTCAAGGTGATGTTTGAGGTGATGAAGGAATTATTCCCTGAGGCACGAGAGCGCACGATGATGCATATTCCTACTGGATTTTTGACCCTGACTACAGGTAAGATGTCTTCGCGATTAGGAAATGTTCTTACCGGGGAGTCTCTCATTGAGTCCTTGCGAGAGGAAGCGCTCGACAAAGCAACTCATACTCGTGCCTCCGATGTGGAAGCACTAGCAGACATGATTGCCGTTTCTGCGCTCAAGTATCAAATTCTGCGTCAAAAAGTCGGAGGAGATATTCTTTTTGATAAAGCACAAGCGCTCTCTTTTGAAGGAGACTCTGGACCGTATGTGCAGTACACCCATGCCCGTGCCGCCTCTATTGGCCGTCTGGCCAAAGAGCGAGGTATTATGGCTCACACGGACCTTGCGCCCACTGTGCCGTATATCCTTGAACGCTATCTCTATCGCTTCCCGAGTGTCACCTTGCGTGCGGTGACGGAGCATTCCCCGCATTATTTGACCACGTATATGATTGAGCTTGCGTCTCTCTTTAACGCTTTTTATGCTCAAGAGCGCATTCTTGAGGCAGGTGATGTGCATGCGCCTTATAAAGTGGCACTCACATTAGCTGTCCAACATACCCTCGCTCGTGGTCTTGCACTCCTTGGCATGAGTGCCCCAGAGGAAATGTAGCGATTTGTCACCCCTGCGGTGACATGGTAGCTTCATGTCAGGATAACAGGGAACACCCATGTGTGCTTGTCCACGGAGACGTATCGGTGTTGACATCGATGACACGCTCCTGACTTTCTCTCGCTCATTTTCAGCATTTCTCTCTATTCGTGGATATGAGGTCAATCTTGAAGCTTCACATACTTGGGAGATGTATGAGCTGTTGTGCATGTCGAAGGATGAATTCCTTTATCTCGCCGATCAGTTTTGCCTCTCTTCGCTCCACCATAATATGCCACCGGTACATGGGGCACAAGAGGCAGTGCATCGCCTAGCCCGTGCCCATGATCTGTATGCTGTTTCAGCTCGACCAGCGCAGTTTGCGGGTGAAGTGACTGAGCTCATTCATCGGCATTTTGGTTCCAGGGTATTCAAGGGGATTGACTTGTTGGGTCACCGGCACGACAAAGGTGAGCACTGTGTCCGTAATGGTCTTGTGGACCTGATTGACGATGGGGCACATAATGCCATGCATGCGACGCGTGTGGGTGTGCGTGCGATACTGTATGATCGTCCATGGAATATCACGGCACCCCTCCCACCATCAGTGATTCGCGTTCGGGGATGGGATGAGATTCTGGCATTATACGGCTGCTGAAACGCCTCACTCTGGTGAGGCGTTTGTGTTGAGCGAGGAACGAGGAGCGAGTTTCCAGACGATAATATCCCCGGGTTTCAAGAAGTATCGATCTGCTTCTCTGGGTTCGTACACATTGTTGACCCAGTACTGCCACACATGCGTGTCATTGTTTTTCACACCATCTACCTCAGTGACCCGAGTGATGGTCGTCTCACCTTCGGTGGTGTTTACCATAAAACCTTCTGCATCTCCCACCATATACAAAAGATCTAAGACCGAAAACGCCTCACGCCAGCTCACGGTATTCCACGTGCGCACAGACAGTCCATCATCGAGCATCATGTTGACCGAGCTCATTGCTGCTTCTGTGTCCGCAGTCCCTTCTCGGACAATCACCGTTTCCTTATGAAATGTCGCTCCTAACCCGAGCCCAGCGAGTAATGAAAAAATTGCAACAAAAAAGAGTTTTCGTGTGGGGTGGGTCAGATGACGAAGCATGGGTGTATTATACCTTGAGCAAAGCTGTGTACAAATGACCCAAGAGTCAGGGAGAGGTGGTATACTGAGTACATGAGAACCATAGAACGCAGTGATGCCCGCGGAAAAAGTGAGTTGGGGTGGTTATCCTCCCGTTTTTCTTACAGTTTTTCAGAGTATCTCAATCCTGCGCGTATGAATTTTGGGGTTTTGCGCGTTTTTAATTTCGACCAGATCAAACCAAATACAGGATTTCCCATGCACCATCACGAGCAAATGGAAATCATTACCATCATGCTCTCCGGAGTGTTGACGCATCAAGATTCAATGGGTAATCAAGAAGAACTTCGCGCCGAAGAGGTGCAAGTCATGACTGCGGGGACTGGTATCAATCATAGCGAATGGAACAAAGATCTTACTCAGGTAGCAACTTTGCTACAGATTTGGATATACCCCAAGACCAGAGCGCTTTTACCTCAGTACGAACAGCATCATTTCGATCCCCTCATGCGCAAGAATCGTTTTCAAGTATTGGTATCGGGTATCAAAAAGGAAGATTCCCTGGTGATTCATCAAGATGCGCTCATTGCACGCGCAATGCTTGAGGCAGGGCATGAGCTGACCTACACGCTATCGAATCGCACTCACGGGATGATGCTCTATCTTGTGGATGGAGATGTGCGTATCGGCGGTGATTTACTCACCAAGGGGGATAGTATTGAAATCACGGAAGAACAATCTCTCGTGCTCGCATCAGAAAAAGGGGCTGATATGATCTTGATTGAAGTCCCGCTCGAGATGTCCTAATGCACAGGATAGAGTGCGCATGTCTATAGGGAAACATCGATGACCACGCGGTCATCATGTTCAGGAAGCCCAGACGGATTATCCTTGATGAGAATAAGTGTCGCGCTTGTTGCTGTGGTGCTTGCCCAATTGAGTGTGACATCAAAGGGAATCATTGAGGTCGTCATCCAATCTTGGGATGATGTGGCAATGCCACTCGCAATCAGGGCGTACGATGCATCGCGGAGTTCAACAGGAAATGATCCCTCAAAAAACCATGTTCCGGGAGCCTCACCAGAAATGAGGAGTGGAGAGCTGACTTGCGTGTGCTCTTGTGGAGTCTCTACATGAAGTCGAGGAGCGCTTTGTGTGACGGTGGTCGGGGCAGGGGGAGGAGGTGTCACGATATCTGGCATGCTGGCGACCTGAGGCGCACTCGTTTTGGGTGCCAGTAGCGCGATTCCCAAAGCAGAAAGCGCAAGGAGTACGATGAGGGTGAAAAACATATGGGCTCGGGTAGGCATAGGTACAGTCTATCCTAGAAACAGCGAGAGACCAAGAATGGCAATGATGATGCGATAGACACCGAAGAGCGTAAAGTCATGAGTGGAAACATACCCTGCGAGCCAGCGCACGACGCACAGCGCCACCGCAAATGAGGAAGCAAATCCAATCCCAAGAACCGTCATATCCGCAGAGGTCCACGTATGGGCGTAGGTGAGGATGTCGAGCCCTGTCGCAGCACCCATAGTAGGAACTGCTAAAAAAAAGGAATACTCAACAGCCTCCTTGCGGGATAACCCCAAGTACAACCCCCCGAATATGGTGGTCGCAGAGCGCGAGACCCCGGGAATAAAGGCGAGGCATTGCAGTACCCCCATCAGGACGGCCTTGGATAGAGGGAGAGTCGCAATGGTACCCGTTTGGGTATCACTTTTGGACTTCGTAAAGTATTCGATAGCGATGATACAGATTCCGCCTATACCCAAAGCCCAAAAGACAATCCGCACATCAGACAAAAATATCTGTTTAATCAGGTCATAGGCAACGAGGCCGATAATAGCGGTGGGGATAAAAGCAGAGAGGATGCGCAAGATGGTGGCGCGATCGGTGAGTAAGCGTTTAGGGTAGAGTGCAACGATAGCGAGAATGGCGCCAAGCTGGATCATCACTTCGAAGCTTTTAATAAAGTCGTTGTGCTCTAAGCCCAACAGCTCTGTGAGTATCATCAGGTGGCCAGTGGAAGAAATCGGAAGGAATTCTGTGATTCCTTCTACGATGCCATAGAGGAGGGCTGAAAGCGGGTCCATAAGAAGAGTATATCATAATTTCACTCCTTGTTTCGTGGGGGATTGGAGCGTATACTTTAAGCATATCAGCTATTTTTTCAGCTATGCGTACCACCATTAAAGCAACTCGGATGCCTCATACCAATGCGATTGATTCGTACGTGCATACCAAAATGGAACAATTGGAGCGTGTCCTTGATCCCGAGGAGAAAAGCCACATTGCACGCATTGATGTAGGCCTCACTACCACACACCACAAGTCTGGCAAAGATGCGTTTTATGCTGAAATCACTTTGCATGTGCGCAAGAAGGATTTTCGAGTCACAGTCAAAGCGGCAGATTTGTACGTCGCTATCGATGGCATGATTGAGAAAGTGGTCCGTGAGGTCACTCGACACCATCGTGCAGTAGATACTGCGATGAAGCGTGGTGCACGCCAGGTCAAGAATCAGCTTCGTGGTATATGATGATACGCTTCCGCATGCTGACGCTCGATGAGATTGTCTACTGGGCGACATTCTTGTTTGTGGTCGTTTCAGTGGGGTACTTGCTCATCACACTTATCCACACGACGACGCTCGAGACCACCTCGTTTGCGACACAGGAGTCCTATGTGCGCAAGCAGGCGCGTAATGTCACTCTTGATACCTCCATGGGAACTGTACGCATTGTGCTTTTGCGTAGTCAGGCACCGGTGACGATTAATAATTTCATCGCTCTGGTACAGGCAGGATTTTACGATCGTACTAAATTTCATCGTGTCGTCCCGGGACTTCTGGTGCAAGGTGGGGATCCATTGTCGCGCGAAGATGATGCAGATTTGTATGGAACAGGAGGACCAGGATATGTCTTTGAGGACGAAATACGCGGGCTTCCCATGGAGAAAGGGGTCGTCGCCATGGCCAATCTGGGTCGGCCCAAAACTAACGGGAGTCAGTTTTTTATTCTTGTTGCAGATACTGCCCCGTTCATGCAAGACAAATACACCATCTTTGGGAAAGTCGTGGAAGGTATGGATGTGGTAGAGCGCATGAGCACTGTTTCAACTAACGCGAAGCAGGTTCCAATCGAGCCTATTATCCTAAGGGGGATTCGCATCGAATAGTAGGATCACTCAGCGGGTCACCATATCCACGGACAAAGTCCGCGTAAGGCATCTCATGCTTTCCTTCTGGGAGAACGCGAAGGAGGGTCAGTGTTCCCTGATGGATTTGCGCATCCGTGACTTTGACGCGGATGATGCGGTCTTTGTGTCGCATAAAGAAGTATGCTCCCGGCCATTCGTGATATGCGCGAATTTTTTTGAAATTGAATTGTGGGTCCTGAGTAAAATCCAGATGTCCGTCCGACTTCTCGATTTTCTTCGTCCAGGTGGCTTGGGTGTGGTCTTGCGGGTGAGGAGTATGCCCTGCGAGATATTCAGGCAAGACTTCGATGAGGAGCGCTGCGCCAAAGTGGGCCAAATCTTCGGTGAGTACTGATGCAGGGGGAGGCCAAAGAGGAGTAATACGCTCACGCATAGCTAAAATAGGCCCGTGATCAACTTCTTCATCAAGAAGCATAATGGATACTCCTGTGTGAGACTCTTGAGACATGATGGCGGATTCAATTGGAGAAGGGCCCCGGAAACGGGGAAGCAAAGAGGGGTGAACATTGACTGCACCAAAGCGCGGCATACGAAGGAGTGATGCAGGGATAATTTTTCCATAGGCCGCCACGATAAAGAGGTCGCAATGGTATGCTGAGAGCTCGTCTCCACATGCTTGAGTTTTGAGGGTCTGAGGAGTCAGTACAGGAATCTGGTGGCGCTCTGCGAGTACGCGCACTGGACTCGGAGTCAGTATAAGTTTGCGACCTTTTGGTGCGTCGGGTGCGGTGATGACGACACTCGGAGGCATGCCGTGTTCAATGAGTGCGCTCAGAATAACTTCTGCAAAGCGTGGGGTTCCAAAATATGCGTAACGGGGAAGCATGGCGAGATTGTATCGTGAGGTCAAAGTGTGTGCAATCTTTATTTACGTAGCATTTCGAGATTCAATCTCTGCAATCTCTTTGTCCGAGAGTCGCTCCACCTCGGTGGCGTGATCGATGAAAAGGATACCATTGAGATGATCGGTTTCATGCTGAAAGATTTGTGCCATTAGCCCAGAGCCTCCAAGGGTAAAAGGTTTCCCTGTGGTGTCATATGCGTGGAGAGTCGCTTGTTGATGTCTCATGGTGTTTCCATAATACCAGCGCACGGAGAGGCATCCCTCGGGAACCTTGACCTTGCGCTTGGACATTTTCGTAATCGTGGGATTGATGCACACGATATTGTGTGCTGGTAAGTGTACGGGTGCATCGCCCTCTTCTCCTTTTTTCGCCCGTTTCTCTCGATCATCAACCAGAAAAGCCTTGCGGGAGATAATGAAGATACGAAGCGGGATGCCAATTTGCGGAGCAGCAATCGCAACGCCATCAGTTTCCTGGTCGAGTGCGCGGTTCATGGCAGTGATGATGGCAGATAATTCCGTCGTACCAAAGAGCGATGGAGGTACCTTTTCTGCTACTTTGCGTAGAACAGGAGTCCCATCTTGGACAATGGGGGGCACTGATGGGGCGGCAATCTTTTTGAGCAGGCTCATCTGCCCATTGTACGGAAAAAACTAAAAATGGGAATATCTGCTACACCACGCTGTCTGGATTGATGCGCACCTCTATGTCCGAAGGAAGTGCAAGAATGAGCCCAAGTAGCTCGTCATTAGGCCACACCCCACGAGGGATTTTGAGCAACGCATTCATCCGATACTTCCCGCGCACTTTGGCAATGAACGACGGAAAGGTAACGGGATGGTATGACCCAAAGATTCTTGCAATATCCTTCATGGCCCGCTCGCCCTCACTCTTGGTGCCTTCGTGGGTAAACTTAATGAGTGTGGAATAAGGAGGGTAGCCCAACATTTTTCGTGCTTCAAGTTCGGTCGCAAGAAACTCACCGATATTGCCGGACATTGCGAGAGGGAAGAGTTGGACCGAGGTGTCTCTGGTTTGGATCAAGAAATGCTCCCGCGCTCGTTCGCGCAGTAAAAGAAGCAGGCGAAACACGCGTTCGCTCATCCGAAAATCGGGAATAGTCAGGAGGGAATTGACCGAGAGGATTGCAACGGTGGCAACGGGCTCGGTAAGATAGGGAATTGCCATTTCAGTGCCAATCAAAATGCTCCCTGGTGTGTCATAGAAAGATTGAATAATACGCTTCGCATCGGTGTGCTTTTTGACCGTATCCTTGTCTATGCGAAAAATCACTGCATCGGGGAATCGCCCGCGAATCGCTTCTTCTGCTTGTGCGACGCCAATCCCCAGTGGGGTAAGCCTCCATCCTCCACAGGTGACACAGGGATCTTCCGTGCTCCGCTCCTCTCCGCAACGATGACACAAAAAGATATTCACTTCTGACTCACCCCATTTTTTGTGGAGCACCGCGGGAGCACTACAGCGCTTGCAGGTCACAACGGTAGCACAGTCTCCACATACGGTCATGGGTGCAAAGCCACGTCTGACCCCCATGATAAATGCATGGGTACCCTTGGTGCGCACATCCTCAATCAGGTCAACGAGCTTGGGGGATGCAATCGCAATTCGCCCGGTAGCGGGTTGTTCTCCGAGCGTGCGCATATCCACGATGTGACTTGTGGCGGTGGAGGGGAGGCGATATTTGGGACGCATAAATGCCTCGATATCTCCACGTTCTTTGCGCTCTAGGGTCTCTGTGCGCAAAAACACATCTCCAAAAAGCAAATCTGCTCCGATGGCCTCCGCAAAGAATTCGGCAAAGAGACGCAGGTCGATAAATGGTCGAGTGGGGAGGGTGTATGCTCCTGCACTTTCGCGGTCCACAATAATGCTCTCAATATCGTATCGAGGCACAGATAAAAAGAGTGGGGTACCAATGACAAGTACGGGGTGGTCCATGGATACAATCTTTTCCCATCGCTGTTCGAGCTCTTTTTTAGAGAGTCCGCCATGCAGAATAAAGGTGTATTCGGCGATACCTTTTTCTAGCTCGCTATATACATGCTCAATGTCTTGGATACCTGGGAGCATGAAATAGCAAGATGCTCCACGCGCAAAGACTTCACGAATGTGGCTTTTGTATGTGGCATAGCGCTCCTTGTCGTCTGCTTGAAAAATTCGCCGTTCACCCCGACGTTTAGGGCGGTCTTTCATGAGGACCTTTGCTCCAGCTTTCTTGGACAAGATGAGTGCGCTCGGGAAGGCTGAGTGGATGACTGCACCCGTGGTTGCGGCAAAGTATGTCCCTGTTTTGGAACAGGCTTCGATAAATTCCTTACGAAAGAAATGTTGTGCGTGCACTTCGTCAAGTTTTTTCATGGTGAAGCCCGCCTGTTTGATTTCACTTTTTACACTCTCCGCCGAGACTGAGCGCATGACCAGTGCTGGAGTCGAGCGCCCACGCAGTGGCACAGAAACCAGAGCCCCTACAGGAACTGGGTCTTTGGTGAAATACGAGAGCTCATCGACCGGGATACCGCGTTTGATGGGGGCAACGGTGATGATATGCATAAGCGGAGTATATCATGCGTTCGTTGGACAAAAAAGAGCCACCCAAAGGAGACATGAGCTCTGGGTATAGATGGGGCGCGTCGTCCCGGGAAAAGACAGATATAGCGTATGTGCTATACTTGAATCATGACTGCGCAACATCATATCGGGGCGTTTATTCGAGATTTACGCGAGCGAAAAGGACTTTCGCAAGGTGCATTAGCAAAGCTCATGGGAACCACGCAATCTGCCGTGGCTCGCATGGAAGCAGGTAAGCAGAATTTTACAACCAAAGAGCTGACCAAGATTTCTGAAGCGCTGGAGCGCAAGATTGTGACGCTGAGTGATTCCATCGATTTCCAAATCGAGGGGGGGCGTAAACTTTCTGGGACTGTGCGGACAAATTATTCCAAGAACGGATCAGTGGTACTCTTGTGCGCTGCACTACTCAACAAAGGGAAAACCACATTGCATGGGATATCACGAATTGAAGAAGTGAATCGTTTGATTGAGGTCTTGATCTCAATTGGTATGCAAGTCAGGTGGGTGGGGGCAAATTCAGTCGAACTCGTTCCGCCTCAACAGTTTCAACTCGCCAAGCTTGATCATGCCGCTGCTGCACGCATTCGCTCGAGTCTGATGATGATAGGCCCCTTGATTCACCTCGTTGATGCATTTGATATTCCCCATGCCGGTGGATGTAAGATGGGGAATCGTACGATTGCCGCACATCGATACGGACTCGAAGAACTCGGGGTAAAGATTGTCACCAAGGAGACACACTATGCGGTCTCACACAAGCGTCTCCGTCCGCGCGATGTGGTGCTCTATGAGGCAGGGGACACCGCTGCGAACAATGTCCTGATGGCAGCTGCGCGTATTCCTGGAGAAACAACTATTCGATTTGCCCCACCTAATTATCAAGTGCAAGAATTGTGTTTTTTCTTGCAGGCACTCGGGGTGACTGTCGAAGGTATTGGCACCACGAATCTCACGGTTCGCGGGGTCTCACAGATTCATCGTGATGTGGTCTATCACAACAGCGAAGACCCTATCGAATCGATGATGTTTATTTCTGCGGCAATCGTGACGCAGTCTACTTTGACCATCACGCGGTGCCCCATTGATTTTTTGTCTGTCGAACTGCTCAAGTTAAAGAAAATGGGGCAGAGATTTCGACAGGGGCCGACCTACCTCGCAGAGAATGGTCACACGAAGCTGTGTGACATTACGATGATACCTTCTTCGCTTTCTGCACCGCTCGATAAAATTCATGCGTTGCCTTATCCAGGCATCAACTCAGATAATTTACCCTTCTTCGTCCCTATTGCCATTCGCGCAAAGGGCACCACCCTCATTCATGATTGGATGTGGGAGAATCGAGCCATCTATTTTACGGAACTCAATCGCTTGGGTGCACGAGTGGACTTGGCCGATCCGCATAGGGTGTTTGTCCATGGTCCTACCAAACTGCGAGGGGCTCAAATCGTCTGCCCGCCCGCTTTGCGTCCTGCAATGATTATATTAATTGGCATGCTGGGCGCAGAGGGGACATCGGTGCTTCGAAATGTGTATTCCATCAATCGGGGATACGAAGAAATTGCTACGCGATTAAATGCCATTGGGGCCTCCATCACGGTGTTACGCGGACAATAAGAAAACACCAACCAACGATGTGGCGGGTGTGTTACTGATTCCTTCTGAATCGATGGAGTACTTCATGAGTGAGGCGTTCAGCCTCTGCTCGTTTTTGGAGTGAGTCCGTATGATCCGGATTTCCCATTAGGCGAGTTTTGACTCCGTCACTGTGCACGCCCTCTTTTTCTGCATGGGAAATGGAGGCAATCACATATGCCCCAACCTCTTCGACGATGCGCTTGACCACATCCGCATGTGGAGAGCCCAACTCACGCATCTCGATGCTGGCGGAATGAGACAACGTCTCAATCAAATGCCACAAGAGGGGATCCTCACTGCGCGCTCGTGTCATGATACGCGCGATGAATGCGTCTCTGTCTTTTCCGCTTTCATTCAGCACAAGACTGAGCGCGCTCTTGGTCACTTGGAAACGGAGCATCATATACTCCTTTGCTACACTCTGTGTTCAGACTATGATGGAAGCATAAAATCGTCAAAGTTGTGCACGTATAAGCATTGTCAAAGCGCATACTTCCTCATACAATATGACAGTATGATCACTCCTGACCTCCTCGACTTTATTCGCACTGAACGTGCAGCACTCATGAGCGATAAGGATATCGAGTCACTCTTGGTGACGCAGGGAGGATGGACTACCGAAGACGTGCGCGAGGCGTTTCTTGAGCTCGGCACCACAATACCCAACTTACCCCCCGAAACCGAGAAGAAAGAAGAGCCTGAGGGTATACGAGCGGCGAGTGAGGTGATGCCCTCCACGCCACCTCTTCCGGAGTTAGAAATGACCACAGCGCCCCTCTCCGCAACCCCAAGCGCTCCACCCCTCGCCCATGCGACCCCTGCCACAGAGGCCCCACTGTCACCTCCTTCGGTAACGCCAACCCCCCCGATCGAACCCCCATCCCTACCCCCTGTTTCCCCGGAAGAGGATTTTTTGGGTATTTTTTCGTCTCCGACAGCAGATCTTCCTGTGGCGACAGCAACGGCATCCTCGGATGGAGTGCGCGCGGTAGAAATTCGCCACGCGATGAACATGCCCAATCCCACTCCCGTGCGCTCCCAAGAGGCGCAAATGGGAGATGCGTTGTCTGGACATCCATCGCCCGCCCCCTCTGTATCTCCTGCAGTGTCTCAGATTAAGTTTGATTTAGGAAAAATTCGTGTCGCATCATCCATCAGCGACAAAGCAGAGACCTCCGCTCCACCCCAAGAGCGACCGTCACTCTCGTCGCTCCTTTCTGAGGCATCAAAGGAGAGCACCCCGTTGTCCACTCCAAAAGCTCCTCACTCAAGTAGTTTGTCTATGAAGCGGACTATGGCATCTGATCTCTTGCTTCACGGTACTCCGCAAGACGCACCCGTTTCCACGCCTGCGGTCACTCCAACTCGGACCTCGGTCGAAGCACTAGCTACTCCGCCCTCGACCTCCCCATCTCTGACTTCTCATGCATCAACCACTCGCCCCACAAGCATACTCTTGAAGAAAATATTGACTGCAACGCTCGGTATCGCACTCTGCGCTACTATCGGAGTGGGGGGATACCTTGCAGTCACCAAGTTCAACCTCTTTGGTGGCGGACAGCAGTTTGCCTCCGCTATCCAAGCATTTTTGGATGCATCTTCCATGTCCTATGTCCTCAAGGGGGCTGTCGACATGACACTGGATAATGGGGGAGACACGAGTCAGGTGGTGAAATTTACCGTAGGGTCTACTGGGAGTACGGAGCACACTGATACTGGGTTTGGTAATGGGACGCATCGACTGACCATCGAGGGCAAGCTCGCGTCTGGTAATTTTGCTCTCCCCACCAAAGTAGAAGCGGATTTGCACGTGGTTGGATCTCAATTGTATTTTCATTTATTATCGTTTCCCCCAGGAAGTGAACTCCCAGTCGACGTGTTTGAAAAATTTTGGATTAAAGTTGATCTTGCTGAAATTGCCAAGGAGTTAGCATTGACGGCACTCAATCCCACTGATGAGGCATATGGTGCATTTGCGGGTTCCTCCGGTGTGTCCTTTTTGGCCCTACTCAAACAGCATCAACCAATAGTATTGGGCGGAGAAGAGCCTGATGATGGAAGCACAAAAAAACGTATAAGTTTTACTCTCGCGCCCGAGGCTGCCTTGGAGGTGGTACTTGCTATGCGTGAAACATATCTCCGTGATGCTGGGACGCTTTCAGAGGATGGACGCGCTCGATTGCTCGTCGCACTATCTAAACTCGGAGGAGTCATTGAGATTGATTCGATAACGGGAGCACTTACTGCGTTCAGCGTGCGGGCCAATTTGGATGACGAAGTATTTGGGACTCGGGTCAAAGGTACGATGAATATGGAGTTTGCGTTTTCTGGATTGGGTGCCTCTGTTGTCGTAGAACAGCCTTCCTCTATCCTCACCCTCGAGGAACTGCGGGTGGAGATGGAGACCCATCAAGCACGAGTCACTGCCTTGCGTGAGGATGAAGTGCGGGTGATGAGATTGAGTCAAGTACTAGCATCACTTCAAGCATATGGAGCAAGTAAAGGGAGATACCCGACCCTTCTCAGTGAGCTCTATGATGCGGGACTCCTCTCATCCTCCACTATTCCTCAGTTTGTCCTCAACTCTTATGCTTACGCTGCCTACCAGGATATCTCTACCTTGTCGCGATCAAATCGCTGTACGACCAAAGGAAAGGTGTGTGACGTAGTACACGTCGGACTCAATATTGTCTCCCTGGATCCTAAATTTCTTGGCGTTGATGCGGATATGAATTCCGAGATTCGTGGCAGTGATGAAGCTGGCTGTACAAATGAGAAAGATGTGGCATGCTACGATATTGTTCTTGAGCGCGGGGCACCGGAAAGTGTCTCCATCGAGGCAACCCCCTAGGCATGCGTTTGCGCTTCGCCCCCATTTCGTGTTAAATGAGCGCACATGCCTTTATTTTCTGGAAAACTTGGAATCGATTTAGGGACAGCAAACACACTCGTATATGTCCCCGGGCGCGGTATTGTCTTGAACGAGCCTTCCGTGGTGGCAGTCTCCGAGCGCGATAACCGTATTTTGGCAGTTGGCATCGAAGCCAAAGAGATGATCGGGCGAACCCCTGATGATATTATTGCTTATCGTCCGATGCGCGATGGCGTGATTGCAGACTATCGTGTGACGGAAGCCATGTTGCGGTACTTTATTGGCAAGGCTATGGGTCGCTGGAACCTCTTTAAGCCCGAAGTCATGGTCTCGGTACCCGCTGGAGTCACCTCGACGGAGCGTCGTGCGGTGATTGAAGCTGCGATGCGTGCGGGAGCAAAGAATGCTTATGTGGTGAAGGAGCCTATTCTTGCTGCGATTGGGGCAGGGATTCCAATTTATGAAGCACGAGGACACATGGTCGTCGACATTGGTGGTGGGACCACCGACGTCGCGGTGATTTCATTGGGCGGCATTGTGGCCTCCACTTCAGTCAAGTGTGCAGGGAATCGTATCGACCAAGCGATTGCAGACTATATCAAGAAGACATTTAATCTTGCCATTGGTGATAAGACTGCAGAAGATATCAAAATCAAAATAGGTTCCGCGGTGCCACTTGAAGAAGAACTCACGCTCGTGATTAAGGGACGCGATTTTATTGCGGGACTCCCGCGCTCAGTGACCGTGTCTTCGAATGAAATTGTGAAAGCCATCGACAAAGAATTGCGCGAAATGGTGAAGGCCATCAAGGACGTACTCCAAGAGACCCCTCCCGAACTTTCTGCTGATATTATCGACCAGGGTATTATCATGACTGGCGGGTCATCTCAGTTGCGCAATCTCCCCGAGCTCGTGTTTCGTCGTACGGGAGTTAAGGCGATTCTCGCCGAGGATTCCCTGTACTGTGTGGTGAAGGGGACTGGAGTGGCACTGGAACACCTCGATACCTACAAGAAATCCATCATCTCAAAGCGATAACACAAAACCCGCCTCTCTGGCGGGTTACTGTTTGGTATTGTTCTGTATATACTCGGGATTCATACGAAAGAAATCGGCTATGACTTCCTCGAGTACTTGATAGTCCTCATCACGGTCTTTCTCTGATGCGTAGATTTGTCGATAGACGAACTGATTGAAGAACGTCAGGACGATAGCTGGCTCTCCTGCATCGGTATTGGTGACCTGTTTCGAAAAGAGCAAGTTGGGACGAAACGCCACACGATCCATCACCACAAATCCTCCGTATTCTCCAAGCACCTCCTCGAGTTCATCCCAGGCGTCTTCGAGCTCTCCTTCATCAGTGAAGACCTTCAAAATCGAGGGCTCATCGATGAAATATTGTCGCATCCCTGGCGCATCATCTGGCGCCAATTTGGTAATGAGTATTGTTGATAAGATGTTTGACATGCGTGCCTCACTGGAGAACGAGAGTGGGAGGAGGGGATTCGCCCAAGGCCGGGCGGTAGTAGGTCAGGGTAGATGTGGTCATTTCAAATGTGAGGCCAGATTGCATGACGAGACGCACTGACGTGGGTGAACGCACATCCTCCTTGATCTCCGACTTGCGTATGAGAAGCAATTCAGACCCCACGAGTCCGTGTTGACGCAATACCGTGTAGAGAATCTGTACGCCCTCTTCGCGGAGTGCTTCCTCGTGGACAATGCGATATTCCGTTCCGTCCTTCAGAAATAATATGGTGGATGAATTTGGTGGAGGAAAGAAGAGCGCCGCGATGACGTGCTCGGTTTCGATGGTATCCTCGTGTATGATGAGCTTCATGAGGGACTTCCTGGAGCATCTCACTCGACGATACAAGACAGCTTGCATAAAGTCAAAATACACTATCGCCAATTGAGCGAATCAGAAAGCTGACGTATACTCATCTCATGAGTCTTGCCTCCCATATACCAGATTTATCTCTACATCATGCCTACGTCATCGTGGGGAATCCTGAAGTTGTGGGCCCTATGCTTCTTGCGCATTTAGAGCAACTGGGGCATGAGCGTATAGGCAATCCAGATCACCGCGAGGCAGTTTTTGACGTCTTCACTGTCCTAGATGCCCATGAACTAGCCCGACAAGCACAGCTCGTCCCTGGAGCATACGGGAGAAAAATTTTTGTGTATACTGTTCGCACATTTTCGCATGACGCACAACATGCGTTACTGAAAACCATAGAGGAGCCTCCTTTGGGGACGCATTTCTTTTTTTTGATTCGCTCGAGTGGCATGCTGATTGATACTGTCCGTTCTCGTGTGCAGCATATTGTGATCAATCCGGACACTCAATCCAAAGATGCCCCTTTTGCGCGTCAATTTCTTGCGGCACAACCGGGTGCGCGCATACACATGCTTCTTCCTTGGACGAAGGCAAAGAAGGAGGACAAGATGGAATCCAAAGAAGAGGTCCGCGAATTTTTGCGAGATCTAGAGATGCTCTTGTCGTCATCTCATCCTCGTGATGAAGTCGCAACCATGCACACCCTTCAGGATATTGTTTATGCGGAGCGTGAGCTGGCGAGCACTTCTCCATCTGTGAAGCTGTTGCTTGAATCGATAGCTCTTTTGGCACCATATCGTCCGCTTACCTAGTCTCTCGGCAGACCCTTTGCTATACTTGAAGGGTGGCGCCATCTGGCCCTCGCATTATTTTCTAGTATCCTCTTATGTACTCATTTTCCGCATTTGAAGCTCGAACTAAGGATATCGAAGAGTGGCTCAAAAAGGAATTATCACTTCTTCGTACTGGTCGTGCTACGTCTGCTATTTTGGACTCCATTTCGATTGAATCATACGGTTCATATGTTCCCATTCAACACGTCGGGACGGTGACCATGGAAGATGCGCGCACGATTCGTATTTCTCCTTGGGACAAATCACAAACAAAAGCCATTGAGTCCGCAATTCAAAAAGCCAACATCGGACTTTCTGTCTCCTCTGATGACAATGGTTTACGCGTGATTTTCCCGGAATTGACCGGAGAACGTCGGCAACAAATCCTCAAATTGCTTGGACAGAAAACAGAGGAGGCGCGGATTACCTTACGCAAGGAGCGCGAAGCCGTGATCAACGACTTAAAGAAAGGTGAAAAAGAAGGGGAGTATTCTGAGGACGAAGTCCATAAGGCGAAGGAGGACTTACAAAAATACGTGGATGCCGCAAACCTCCGCTTTGATGCACTCGCTTCATCCAAGGAGAAGGATATTGTGGGATAATTATGCATACGCCCCACCACACGCACCACTCCCTCGAGTCTGCACAAAAACGCAAGCATTTGCGTGCAGTGCTCGATGTGGTGATTGTGGTGATTGCTCTGGTGCTGGGTTTTCTCCTCGTATTGGGTCATCTCTCAGAGCAACGTCAGGAGCGAATGGCAATCAACAGGGAGCGGGCGATGCATGCATTGGCTCAACGTATGCCCCTGCCTATGGCTTCTGGTACACCAGAGCTGGTGATTACCCGTGCGCAGGGTGCTACACCCGAAGATCTCATGGTGGTGAGTTCGCCACCACGAGAGGAGGTGATATCTCCATCCTCTCGTGAGATACCACCTCCTGGGAATCCAGTTGTCCTATCCACTACGACTCAGACAGAGACCCCATCCTCAACTTCTTCCTCTGTCGTGTTTCCGAGATATGAAGATGTGACTGCGTATCGCTTCCATCATCCCCGCATTGGGGTAGTCATGGAACTCCCGAGCGATTGGGTCATGGTATCTGAGCGGACACAAGACATCCTCTTGTCCCTACGCACCGTACCGCCCCAATCTCGTTTGGACCGCGTGGTACGCGAACCCGATGCCATGTGGATTCATATCGAGAAGCCGTGCACGGACACTACTGCCACCTCGACACGATTCATCTTTGCGACGACTACCGATATCGGGATTCGCCAGGCGACCAGTTGTGTTGCCCCACTCTTAGTCACCCTTGGGTATCGTGCTGACGCCCCAGATCCCTCTGGGCGAGAGCGTTTTTTGCTTTCTGTGGGACGCACACTGCTTCCGGTGGTGCCATAGATATCCTGTGCACCCAGTTTTCTTGTGTGGTATGATAGCCCCATGTCCATCATCATATTCTTGTTTATCCTGTTCGTTCTGGTGATTGTTCACGAGTTCGGACATTTTATTGTTGCCAAACGTGCCGGTATTCGTGTGGATGAATTTGCTTTTGGTTTTCCTCCTCGTTTGTTTAGTGTCACCAAGGGAGAAACGCGATATGCATTCAATTTATTGCCACTGGGCGGGTATGTGCGAATTTTTGGAGAGAACCCGGAAGACAGTGAGGGCAGTCCAGATCGCGCACGAAGTTTCGGTGCTCAACCTCGCTGGGTGCAGGCCTCGGTCATTGTGGCGGGGGTGGTGATGAATCTCGTGTTGGCGTGGGTACTTATCTCGCTCACATTAGCATTTGGGGTGACGACCCCCGTAGGTGAAGATCGTGCGGATGTTTCCAATATTCGAGTAGTCTTGTCGGGGGTACGGGAGGGTAGTCCTGCTGAGGCTGCTGGACTCAAGCCGGGGGATGAAATCCTCTCCGTGTCAGACGAGCGTGAAAGTGTTGCAGGCACAGTTCCTGATGCTATTTCTGCATTTGTCGGAGCCCGAGAAGGAGTCCCATTATCGGTGTCCATCTTGCGCAACGAGACACCTCTCTCATTTACTGTTGTTCCCCAGACGGGATTAGTGGCAGACCGAGCCGTGATGGGTGTGGGGATGGAAGAAGTCGGCACACTCAAGCTCCCTGTGCATCGTGCACTTTGGGTGGGACTCAAGCGTACTTGGGAGTTCACCGAGATGACCGCGGTGGGACTCGGGGGATTCTTTGCTGGAGCGTTTACTGGCGAAGCTGATTTGTCTCAAGTGACTGGTCCTGTAGGTATCGTGCGTGCAGTTGGGGGCGCCGCTGAATCTGGGGTCACACATCTTTTGCTTTTTACTGCACTCATCTCTATCAATCTTGCAGTGATTAATATTCTCCCTTTTCCCGCACTGGACGGAGGGCGATTATTGTTTATTGTTGTTGAAGCAGTGATGCGTCGTCCCATCAAAGCCACTGTGGCGAGCGGTTTGAACGTGCTTGGTTTTGCTCTGCTGATGCTCCTCATGATTATCGTGACTTGGAACGACGTTGCCAACTTACTCATGTAATTTTCTGCCATGTTGCAATCTCAACTCTTTACCAAAACTCGCAAGGAGGCCCCCTCAGATGAAGTGGCGAAAAATGCCCAACTCTTGATACGTGCCGGATATGTACACAAAGAGATGGCTGGCGTGTACGCCTATCTTCCTTTGGGTTTGCGTACCCTCAATAATATTGTGCAGATTATTCGGGAAGAAATGGACTCCATTGGGGCGAACGAATTAGTGATGCCCGCCCTTCAAGACAAAACACTTTGGGAAAAAACAGATCGCTGGGATGATGCAAAAGTAGACAACTGGTTTAAAACCAAGTTTGCATCTGGGGGTGAAACAGGTTTGGGTATCACCCACGAAGAGCCTCTCACCAATCTCATGCGCGACCACATCACTTCATATCGTGATTTACCCGTTGCCGCATATCAGTTTCAAAATAAATTTCGCAATGAAATGCGTGCAAAGAGTGGCATTATGCGAGGTAAAGAGTTCATGATGAAAGATCTCTACTCATTTGCGCGTTCCACCGAAGAGCATGAGGCATTTTATGCACGCGCACGTGAGGCGTATCTGCGCATCTTTCATCGTCTCGGTATCGGGGATCGCACCTATGTCACCTTCGCATCGGGAGGTATCTTTAGTCGTTTCTCAGAAGAATTTCAGACAGAGTCTGATGCTGGTGAAGATATTATTTACGTCGACACGAAGAGCGGGCGTGCACTCAACAAAGAAGTGCTCACGGACGAGGTCCTTCTTGATTTGGGTATCAATCGAGATGATTTGGTGGAGAAAAAGTCTATTGAAGTAGGCAACATTTTCACGCTCGGTACTAAGTTCTCTCAGCCTCTTGGGCTCACCTATCGCGATGAGGAGGGGAAAGATCAGTTGGTCGTCATGGGCTCGTATGGTATTGGCCCCACCCGTCTCATGGGGACTATAGCAGAAATTATGGGTGATGAGCGTGGGCTTGTATGGCCGAAAAGCATTGCACCATATCGTGTGCATATCGTCTCACTCCAACCAGATGATGAAGTCGTTGCCTCTTCCGCTAATTTGCTCTACGACGCACTACTCGACCGCGGTATTGAGGTACTTTACGATGATCGCGTCGGGCTCTCTCCCGGAGAGAAGTTTAAAGATAGTGATCTTATTGGTATTCCGACCAGAGTCGTGATTTCCAAGAAGACCCAAGAATCTGGACGACTGGAGGTGAAGGATAGAATGACAGGTGAAGTCGCACTGCTCACACCTACCGAATTCCTTGCATCGTTATCGTAGTCTCGCCAAACGACCCCACCTAGGTGGGGTCGTGTTTACATGCAACGTTTGAGTTCGGCTTGGATCTGCTGAATCAGGTGGGGATCTGGAGTAAAGCCACGGTTGATTTCAGCTGAAGCAATCAGGACTGCAACCATGTTGCAACAATGGGATGCCACAAGGTGTGCCGAAATCCTCTCAACGGTCAGTGGGTCAGGGTGCGAAGCAAGAAGCTGGTCTACGAGAGTTTCGAGTTGTGCGACGGATTGCATCGTCGCATTGGGGTACTTGAAGTGCGGCATGGCACGATGTCGGTATAAGTCTCGTATGAGTGTGCCTACTCCAGCCATATTTGTCAATTTATCGCAATATTTTGACTCTCACCCCTCATTCGACTAGAATACGCTTAACTATGTTTGAACGATTCTACGGCATGTTGGGGAGCGATATCGGGATTGACTTGGGTACCGCCAATACCTTGGTGTACTTGCGCGACCATGGCATCATTATTGACGAGCCATCCGTGGTCGCACTCAATCAGAAGACTAATCGCGTAGTTGCAGTTGGTACTGAAGCAAAGCAGATGCTCGGACGTACTCCCGGTCACGTCATCGCCGTGCGCCCACTTGTAGACGGTGTAATTTCTGATTTTGAGGTCACGGAAGAAATGCTTGCTCATTTTATCGGAAAGGCGCAGAAAATGTCTAAGCGTCAAGGTCGCCCACGCGTGGTCGTAGGGGTGCCATCATCGATTACCAATGTGGAGACGCGTGCTGTGCGTGACGCCGCGATGAATGCGGGTGCCCGCGAAGTCTATATCGTCGAAGAGCCCATGGCTGCAGCTATTGGTATTCGTCTTCCTGTCAAAGATCCCGTGGGGAGTATGATTATTGATATTGGTGGAGGCACCACAGATATCGCGGTCATCTCACTTTCTGGTATTGTGAACTCTAAGAATCTGAAGATAGCAGGGGATCGATTCAACAGCGACATTATTTCCTACATTCGTGATGAGTTTAAGATTTTGATAGGTGAGCGCACCGCCGAAAATGTCAAAGTGGCAATTGGTTCTGCAACCAAGCCTAAAGAGCCTCGCGAGGCAGCAATTCGAGGACGTGATTTACTCACGGGACTTCCGCGCGAAGTCATCGTCACTGATGCAGATATCCGTGAAGCACTAGCACAATCCATTGCGGTGTTGGTGGAGTCCACTAAGGAAGTTCTCGAGACGACCCCGCCTGAAATCCTGGCAGACGTGATGAATCGGGGGATTGTGCTTGTGGGTGGAGGTGCACTTATTTACGGCTTGGACGATGTGTTGGCTCAGACTCTCAAAATCCCCGTGACCGTTGCAGATGACCCGCTCTCTGCGGTAGCGCGGGGGACAGGTATTGTGATCGAAAACCTCGATGACTTCCGTGAAGTGCTCATAGAGCATGATAACGAATTGCCCCCTCGATAGTTGCCCCTTATAGCTCTATGATGCACAACGACAAGCGCCCGCCATCCCGCCCAGATTCTTTTCATAGTTTTCGGCAAGATGTTGCCGCACGGCGACGTCGACATCGAATACTTTTTTTAGCGGGTTTTCTCGCACTTCTCCTTCTTCTACTCCGTACCCCTGCTGAGTACTACTTGTCTGCGTTTTTTCACCGCACACTCGGACCCGTGTTCCATATTGAGACGTATCTCGCAGATGCGTGGGCGTCAGAGCGCGCATATCTGCAAAGTAAGAATGCCTTGCGTGAAGAAAATGATCGATTAACGCGCACTATTGATCGCATGATGAGTGATGCCTATGCGACAGATATATTGCGCCAAGAAAACGCCGAACTCAAGGCCGTCCTCGGCAGGGAAACTTCTCGTCAGCTCTTGCTGGCACGAGTGCTCGCAGCACCGGGAATGGCTCCATATGACACTTTGGTCATTGATGTCGGAGAAAGAGAGGGGCTTTTCCCCGGGGTGTCTGTCTTTGCTGATGGGGATTTTATGATTGGCGAAGTAACTAAAGTCTTCGCCCATAGTGCCGTCGTGACACTGTATAGCTCTGCCGGCAACACACTTGAGGTGCGACTGGGGGCCACATCGACCCCAAGTCTTGCACATGGTATGGGAGGAGGTACTTTTCGTGTGACGGTACCCAAGGGTCTTTCTGTGGGAGTGGGTGATACCGTCGAGATGCCCGCTATTGCACCTACGTTTGTCGGGGTAGTGACTGGGGTGCAGCGACCCGAACACAGTTCGCTCCAAGATTTATTTATCGCTCTCCCGATGAATGTGCATGAGTTGCGCTTTGTGTACATCGAGACGGCATCATCGACCATGCCATGATGCAGACCGTACTTATTCCTGCCATACTCTTTCTTCTGGTGCTCTTTGGGCCACTATGGCTTTGTATGCTATATGGCGCAGTGTGCCTTTTTCTGATTCGCCAACCCTACTCGGTCATATTGGCCGCATTACTTGCTGATGTGTTGTACTATGGTGGAGGAGTCCCGGAACACGCATCATTTGCTATGATGGTGCCATTATCCGTGTGGGCCATTGTACTCGCGGTTCTTGCGCATGAAGCTCGAGAACGGATTCGCACCCAAGCATGAGAAGGAGAAGATTTTTCAAACCCGAGAAGGAGGATATTGCACCTGACGAGATTTTCTTGGATGACAAGAATCTCCCTGATTTTGATGTGCAACAATTTGAAGGACGCATTGAGCGACCCATTCGATCTAGTACCATCATATTTGTCGGCCTTGTTTTTCTTGCTGTGTTTCTTGTGTTTTTGGGGCGCACTGCATTGCTTCAGTTGCGCGACGGAGAGACCTACGTTGCGACGAGTGAACGCAATCGGCTTGATCATCAACTCATGTTTCCTGAGAGAGGTATTATTACCGATCGCAATGGGGTGGAACTTGCCTGGAATGCGCCACCATCCGAGTCGTTAGGGTATGCAGAACGGAAGTACACCGAAGTGCCGGGATTCGGACACGTGCTGGGGTTTCTTCAGTATCCAGCACGAGACAAAAGTGGTGTGTATTATCGGACGGATTACGAAGCGGATGTGGGTGTCGAAGCATACTATAATGAGCAACTCCGAGGAAAGAAAGGTTTGCGCATCATTGAAACAGATGCGCTCGGTCGCGTCATGTCAGGGAACGTCATTGATCCACCGATTCCTGGAGAGCCACTAAGACTCGCTATTGATGCGCGGATGCAGCAAGAGTTTTATCGACTCATTGAAGAGGTATCCAAAGCAGAAGATTATCGCGGAGGTGCGGGAGCGGTGATGGATGTGGAAACCGGAGAACTCCTCACACTAGTTTCCTATCCCGAGTTCGATTCAAATGTCATGACCGCCAAGACCGATCAGGCTAAGATTCGTGCATACAACACCGATCCCTCCACTCCCTTTCTTAATCGTGCGGTCGCTGGGCTCTATACACCAGGCTCTATCGTGAAGCCAATGTTTGCACTCGGGGCGCTCGAAGAGGGGATCATCGGCCCAAATACCCTTATTGAAAGTGTGGGATATATTTCTATTCCTAACCCATACGTGCCCGACAAAGACACCCGCTTTAACGATTGGAAAGCGCACGGACTCATGGATATGCGCATTGCCATTGCACAGTCCTCAAACGTATACTTTTATGAAATAGCAGGAGGATACCGTGCACAAAAAGGACTCGGGATTGCTGGGCTTGAGCGATATGCTCGTGCATTTGGCTACGGAAGCACTACGGGCGTGGATGTGTTTGGAGAGGTTGCAGGGACTATTCCGAACCCCGAGTGGAAGAAGAAGCATTTTCCCACCGACCCCACATGGCGCATAGGAGACACGTACTTCACCGGTATTGGACAATATGGCATGCAGGCCACCCTCATGCAGGCACTCAAAGAAGCGAGCATCATCGCCTCAAAAGGCAAGGTGGTGGTGCCACATCTCTCGATGAATCGCACAGCACAGTTACCAGTGACGCGACTGCCATTTCAGGAAAAGCATTTTAATGTCATTCATGAGGGAATGCGCAGAGGAGTTTTGACTGGCACTGCATCGGTGCTCTCCAACAACAATTTGCGCATCGCGGCCAAGACCGGAACAGCAGAACTTGGGGTCACGAAGGCTCGCGTGAACTCATGGGTTATTGGATTTTTCCCCGTAGAAGCTCCGCGATATGCATTTGCGGTCGTTATGGATAGAGGGGTCAAGGGGAATGCGACGAACGCGAGCTATGTGGCATCCCGCTTCTTTCCTTGGTTTGAGCGTGAGGTGGCAGGGGAGTACCTCGAAATACACGAGGACTAAGGCCATATATACAGATGTGCCTGTGCGTTGCCATCGACCCCACTATCTGCTATAATAGGGGTTCTATGGATACACAAAAAGACTACCTGAGCAAAGAGAAGCACACAGAACTCGAAGAAGAATTAGAGTATTTGACCCACGTCAAGCGCAAGGAAATTGCTGAGGCACTCGAAGCAGCAAAGGCACTTGGCGACTTATCTGAGAACGCAGAATATCATTCGGCGCGCGAAGCACAAGCTGGCGTCGAAGAGCGTATTGCTATTGTCGAAGAAATCCTCCGCAACGCAGTCATTGTCGGCGGACGACACAAGACCGATATGGTGGGTATTGGTTCGACGGTCACATTAAAGCGTGGCAAGGACACCAAGACCTACACCATCGTGGGTGCCGAAGAATCTGATGTGGTCTCAGGCAAGATTTCCAACAAATCTCCTCTTGGAGAGAGCATGATGGGGCGACGTAAGGGGGAGTCTTTTACCTGTGTGACCCCTCGCGGTGAAGAGAAGTGTGAAATCATCGAAATAAAATAAATCGTATGGCTGGTATTCCAGAAATCCGCGCCGAACGATTAAAGAAAATCGCCCGACTAAAAGAGTCAGGGCGTTCTCCTTACCCTAGTCGTGTTCCGAGAGATTCAACCCTCGCCTCACTGCGAGCGCGATTTCAGGAGGTGGTGACTTCTGGTGTATCGGTTTCGGTAGCCGGTCGCGTCATGGCTATCCGTGGTGCAGGAGCGATTCGCTTTGTGGTCTTGCATGATGGAACTGATCGATTCCAGACCGTATGGAAGAAAGATGTCATGTCCGAATCAGATTTTGCACTCGCTGAGGAGACGCTCGATATTGGAGATATCGTCTCGGTCACGGGAACATGCTTTACGACAGATCGTGGGGAGGCTAGCGTGCTCGCATCAACATGGGTGATGGGTGCTAAAAGCTTGCGCCCGCTTCCAGACAAGTGGCATGGCCTCTCTGACGAAGATGAACGCTTGCGTAAGCGGTATCTCGATATACTGGGAAATGATGAAGTGCGAGAGCTCTTTATCAAGAAATCCAAATTCTGGAATGCGATTCGAAGTTTCTTGCTCGAAGAAGGATTTCTCGAAGTCGAAACTCCAGTCATCGAGAACACCACCGGCGGTGCCGATGCGCGCCCATTTGCTACTCACCACAATGCTCTTGACCTCGATGTATTTTTGCGAATTTCGTGTGGAGAATTATGGCAGAAGCGACTCATGGTCGCAGGCTATCCGCGTGTTTTTGAAATTGGTCGCATCTTTCGCAATGAAGGCATCAGCCCAGAGCACGCACAGGATTATACTCAGCTCGAGTTTTATGCTGCATATATGGATCACGAGGAGGGGATGGCGCTTGTGGAGCGTATGTATCGACATGTCGCCAGTGTGGCATTTGGCACACAACAGTTTACTATTGGAAAATGGGAAGTGGATTTGAGTGGGCCATGGGAGCGCTATGATTACACTGACACAATCCGACGATTGACCGATGTCGATATCACGACGGCCACACTTACCGATATAGAATCCGCACTAAAGCGACTCAAGGTGGAATATGATCACAAGGGGTGGAACAAGATCCGCGCTATCGATACACTCTGGAAGTTTTGCCGTAAGCAACTCGGTGGGCCAGGATTTCTGGTCAATGTCCCAGTTGAGATGTCTCCACTGGCCAAGCTGTCTTCGGATGGGCGTACCGTACTTCAGTTTCAACCTATTATTGCGGGAAGTGAAGTGGGGAAGGGGTACAGCGAGCTCAATGACCCTGTTGATCAAGCGGAACGCTTTCAACTCCAGCAGGATATGCGCGATGCGGGCGACGATGAAGCGCAGATGTATGATGAGGATTTTGTGGAAGCCCTCGAATACGGCATGCCACCCACATGCGGGTTCGGAGTATCAGAACGATTCTTTGCATTTCTCGCCAACAAGCCCATTCGTGAGGCGCAAATATTTCCGCTCATGCGACCAAAGGGGAGAGTGTAGCTCACGGTGTAATGCAAAACACCCGAATAATATTCGGGTGTGAGTGCTATGTGTCGACTTCGAGTTTCAATTTGATGTGTGGAACAGACTGATAGAGAAGGGTACATGACGGGTCATCCACCGCCTCGTTCCAGCGAGTCACAAAACTTATTACTGCTGATTCCGGTGTTTTCCCTATCCCAAAGAGGCGATTATTTGCCTCTCCGCGCTTGAGGTATAAGAGTGGAACTCTGGCGTAAAAAATGGGAGTATTGGGAAGTTCGCTCGTTGGTGGTGTGGCGGTGATTTGAATGTGAGTATCGTGGAAGATCAAGAATTCAGAAAGCTTCATTTGTGGGCACCAGCTATTCTGGCACAGAGCATATCATGATTTATGTGTTTGTCAACTTGCTCCCATTTGGTATTGCCCTGTAGTGTAGAAAAAGTGTAGTGGAGTATTACCATGAAGATTGAGTCCTCGGCTGAAGTGTCGTTTGAGTCACTTTCTGCATGGGTTGTGGGAATTGTACTCCCTTTGTACCTATGGAATCATGGGCTCCCCAAAGACTGGAGACTCCTTGGGTTGAGTGTGACGGTGACGTTCATCAGCTGGGTATTCATCGCACGACAATTGGTGAACATTTGGAAGTCGACTCGCCATAAGCAATAGAAAGGAAAGCACCCGATTTGGGTGCTTTTTTCTTGATCGGACGAACTTACACGTGAACGCGCTTGCGCCTGAGGTGCTTGGGGTCGCCCGCGAGCATGTGGGAGGAGGCGATGAGCGGGCCGCGCTCCTTCGGCTTCTCGGGCGTGATCGAGCGGTACTTGTCTCCGGGGCGAGCACCGCGACTGATCAACGCGATCATTTCGGCGGTCATGGCGACCACGACGCCGTTTGCGGTGTGTCCGATGTGCTTCATGGAGTCTCCTCTTGGTGGTGAATGAACTGATATGTATATTATACATAAAAATAGATATAAGTCAATAGTTCGATATGCAAAGCATGGTATGGATATTTTGGCACTACCCATGAGTTGTGCATGAAATATTTATTTTGTGTGCATATTGTGGGCGAGTGTGGATAACTGTGGTTGCATAGTGGTATGTGGTGGGATAAAATGGTGTGCATGTGGGAGAAAGTGGGAAATCGATAAAACGATCTCAAGCTTTCACAAATGGGATGGTTTGAAAGACAGATGCCATACCCCCGCGTTGTCCGCTTGTGGGAGTGTGACGGTGCGGGGGATCTGTCTTACATGTCAGCCTGTCGCGATTCCTGACGTTGGCGCAATCTTCACGGTAGAGTGCGCCAACGCCAGGACTCGGTTCTGGAACATATATGTTTATTGGTGAATACATTCATAGCGTCGACGACAAGAAACGTCTTTCCGTGCCTGCAAAGTTTCGTAAGGAATTAGGCAAGAAAGCGGTCATCACACTTGGCCTCAACAAGTGTCTTTCCTTGTATTCGGCGAAAGCATGGAATGTATTTGCCGAGAAGCTTGCATCACTCTCGATGGGAAAGTCCGAGGATCGTGGATTCTCACGCGCGATGCTTTCGGGAGCGTTTGAGGTCGAAATCGATGCTATTGGTCGTATCGTGATTCCTGAGGCACTCAAGTCCTTTGCTGGGCTTGGAGAGCGTGTGGTAGTCACTGGAGTGTACGATCGCATCGAACTGTGGGACGAAGCCACCTGGAAGACCTACAAGTCTCAGATGGTTGCCGACGCAGATCGCATGGCCGAGGAGCTCGGCGCGCGAGGCGTGTTTTAAAACTGATAATGCATAACTCATCACCTTGTCATCGACTCGGACGTTGTGGTGAGTTATGAGTTATTCGTTTGACTGTATGCATCGTTCCGTTCTTTTTCAAGAAGTACTTGAAGCACTAGACCCAAAGCCGGGTCAGGTATTCATGGACGGCACATTTGGTGCCGGAGGGCATAGCAAGGCCATTGCTTCACGCATTGGGCAGGCTGGTCATCTGGTGGCATTTGATGCTGACTATACCGTCTTTGAATCTCCCATTGCATTAGAAATTGCCCATCTGACGCAGTTTCATCCGGTCGTAGCAAACTTCCGCACCAACAGAGAAGCTATTGCCTCGCTCGGACTGACTCTCGATGGAGCACTATTTGATTTGGGACTCTCTTCGACGCAATTAGAAGCATCAGGGCGTGGATTCACGTTTCAGAAGGACGAACCACTCGCCATGACCTTTCGTGCTGATCCAGACCACGATACTGTGACCGCAAATGGCATCGTCAATACATGGGGGCGAGACACCATCGCGACTATTCTGCGAGGATTTGCAGACGAACCATTTGCTGAGCGCATTGCTGATGCTATCGTAGCTCATCGACAGCATTCGCATATCAAGTCCACCAAGGAACTCGTCGACATTATTTTGTCTGCAACTCCCAAGAGATTTCACCATGGTCGTACGCACCCTGCGACTCGGACGTTTCAGGCACTGCGCATGGCAGTCAATGATGAGCTCGGTGCCATTACTGATGGTCTCAAGGGAGCGCTCGAGCACGTCAGACCTGGTGGTCGTATCGCCGTTATCACCTTTCACAGTATTGAAGACCGTACCGTGAAGCAGTACTTTCGAGAATCCATCGCACAGGGCATCTGCGTGGCGGTGACCAAGAAGCCCATAGTGCCAAGTAGTGCAGAAGTTGCATCAAATCCACGTGCTCGGAGTGCCAAACTTCGTATCGTGGAGAAACCCGTATAGATTAGTGTGTCAGAACCTTACATCATGAGAATCAAACTTGCCGTTACCTATAGAGTGAATATCCACCGCGAAGTTCCTATCGCGATTCGCTCACGCATCTTTTCATATCGTCGATCCATGCCAGTGTCTCCATGGACTCGTTTCTATGCTCGTGCTCGTGCACTTGTCTAATCAGTATGCTCAAGTCACTCATTAATCAATTTGAATCACATGACCGCCGCATCTTTTGGGTGCTGCTTGGCATGCTCGCCTGTGCTATTTTTGCATATCTCTATTTTCTTGGTTCGTCTATTTCATCTGTCATTATGCGCAAGCACGCAGAAATGGACATTTCTATTGCGATGTCACGCATTTCTGAACTGGAAACCACATACGTGGAGCTCGACAAGGCGATCACTCTCTCACGAGCTCACGCAGATGGATTTGTGGATGTGGTGGTCCCGCGATATGTTGCGCTATCGCCAGATCGTGGAACCTATACGCTCCGTGAGAGCTCCCGCGATTAGTCTTTGAGCCTCATGCAAGAAAAACGCATTCAGCGATTACGCATCATATCTGGCATCATGCTGGCGGTCGCATGTATTTTTGTGGTGCGACTGTATTACCTTCAGATTATCCACGGTGATGCCTATGCCAAGGAGGCAGAAGGTCAATATGTGGGTACGGTGAGTAATGAATTTGATCGAGGAAGTATATATTTTACTGCCAAAGATCAAAAGCTTGTTGCGGGGGCGACCATCAATAGTGGATTTGAAGTGGCAATTACTCCTCGAATGATAGAAGACGCCGAGACGACATTCACCGCACTTTCTAAAATTATTCCACTCGATAAAGAAGAGTTCTTGCGCAAGGTAGCCCGCACTGACGATCCATACGAAGATATTGCCAAGAGAGTGAGTCGTGCGGATCGCGAGGCCATCGAAGCATTAGACATTCCTGGCGTGGGAACGTATCGCGAAACCTGGCGCTATTATCCAGGCGATGGACTCGCCTCACAAGTGTTGGGCTTTGTGGGATTTGGTCCTGATGGGAAGACCCTCACTGGGAGATATGGTCTTGAGGCATACCATGACGATGTCCTCACTCGTCGAGCGGACGATTTGTATGTTAATTTCTTTGCTGAAGTCTTTACCAATATTCGCGAAACAATATTTGACCGCACAGAGGAAGCTGAGGCAGATTTAGTGCTTACCATCGAGCCAACCGTTCAGGCATATTTGGAATCAGAGTTGGGTGGAATAATGAAGGAGTGGAATTCAGACCAAACCGGAGGCATTATCATGGACCCCAAAACAGGTGCAATACTGGCTATGGCATCAGATCCATCGTTTGATCTCAATAACTATGGAAAGGAGAAAGATGCCGGGGTGTTTCTCAATCCCGCCGTGCAGGATGTGTATGAAATGGGCTCGACAGTCAAACCCCTCACCGTCGCAGCAGGGCTGGATGCGGGAGTGATTACTGCCAATTCGACCTATACCGACAATGGGTTTATGACCATGAACAATAAAACCTTCGGCAACTACGATGGGCGTGCACGTGGACCAGGGACAACCATGCAGGATGTACTTAATCAATCACTCAATACTGGCGTGGCACACATTGTGGGACGCATGGGAAATGCCAGATTTGCCGAATACATGCTCGAGAAGTTTCATCTGGGCGAGGAAACTGGTATTGATTTGCCTGGCGAGCGCCAAGGGTTGGTGTCCAACCTCTCGTCTAACAGAGACATTGAATATGCGACAGCGTCATTCGGGCAGGGTATTGCCGTAACGCCCATCAATATCACGAGTGCGCTTGCCATACTAGGAAACGGTGGGATATCAGTCACTCCTCATGTGGTGCGTGAAATTCGATATACGAATGGTCGCGTCAAGAAATTTACCCCCAACCCTCCAGTTCAAGAAATCAGCCCAAAAGCATCCGAAGAAATCAGCCGTATGCTGGTGACCGTTGTCGACAAAGCGCTCTTGGGAGGAAAAGTAAAAATCCCAGAGTACTCTATCGCAGCGAAAACAGGCACCGCGCAAGTGGCACGACCTCGCAATGAGGGAGGAGGGTACTACGAAGATCGATATATTCATACTTTTTTTGGGTATTTTCCTGCATACGACCCCAAGTTTATTGTCTTTCTCTATACCAAGAACCCCAAGAATGCAGAATACGCTTCGCACACTCTCACGCATCCGTTTATGCGCACGGCAAAATTCCTGCTTCACTACTACAGCATTCCGCCTGACCGTGCACCATCAGCCCCTGTGACGCACACAGAAGTCTTGCCTCGTAGAGATTCTCACGGTACAACACATATATGAAATCTGCACTCAAATGGGTAGTCGTCACGCTCCTGACATGGGAAGCGCGTCGCGTGTTGCGACATTTTCGACCCCAGATTATTGTAGTTGCGGGTTCAGTGGGGAAAACATCCACCAAAGACGCCATTGCTCATGTCCTCTCGGCCAAGTTTCATGTCGGGAAAAGTCAAAAAAGCTTTAACAGCGAGGTGGGCATCCCCCTTACCATACTGGAACTCGATAATGCATGGGGAAGTCCACTCGGCTGGGCAAGAAACCTCTGGCTTGGTTGGAAGCGTGTGGGAGACAAGAAACCCTATCCCGCAGTGCTTGTACTGGAAGTAGGATCCGATCAGCCAGGAGACATCACGCGTCTTCAACCGTGGTTGCGAGCCCATGTGGCAGTACTCACGAGCCTCCCTGAGGTACCGGTCCATGTCGAGAATTTTGCATCTCCAGATGAATTGCGCGCAGAGGATGAAGCAGTGCTCAATCTGCTCTTAAGCGATGGTATTGCGGTGGGGTGTGGGGATGATCACTATGTGGCTTCAGCCCTCGCTCTGCTTGGGGTGCGTGGAATCCCGACCACTACATATGGGTTTGGTACAGAAGCGCAAGTGCGCGGACTCTTCCCTCAAGTACGCTATGCAGAGAATCATGGCACCACAGTCCCACTTGGCATGCAGTGGGGAGTTCTGCTACAGGATGAACACCGTCCGGCATACCTCGATCATGTTCTTGGAACACCTGCGTGCCTTTCAGCTCTCGCCGCTATCGCGGTAGGGGTGAAGCTAGGGATGACCCTGGCTCAAACCATCGAAGAAGTCATGACGCTCAATACTCCCCGCGGGCGTATGCGATTAATCGATGGCAAGGCGGGATCGATGATCATTGACGATAGTTACAACTCTTCACCTGTAGCACTGGAGCGGGCGCTCGATACGCTCATGCACGTGAAAGCTTTGCGTAAAATTGCGCTCTTGGGCGATATGCTCGAGTTGGGTTCCTGGAGTGATACGATGCACGAAAAAGCAGGTGAACATGCAGCCCGGGTGGTAGACATCCTAATCACGGTGGGAAAGCGCGCAGAGCGACTTGGAGATCGGGCCCACAAAGCAGGGCTCCCAGACCAGGTCATCCATCACTTTGCCACATCCGAAGAGGCAGGGGAGTATATGCGAGAGGTACTCCAGGCAGGTGACGTCGTGCTGGTGAAGGGGTCTCAGGGTTCTGGGGACAACAGAATTCGCATGGAGTGCGCAGTCAAGCTGATGATGCGAGAACCAAAGGAGGCGCCACTTCTCTTAGTACGACAAGAGCCAGAGTGGCAACACCGATAGCAAAACACCACCCATGGGGTGGTGGATGTCCTACGTTTTGGCGTAGAGACCTTGGTGGCTGTAGTAGTACGCGATGAAATCGAGCGCAATGGTGCGCTGTTCTGTGGATGAAAGTGAAGCCCATCGCGTGCACAGCGGTGTGAGGAGTGATACCGAATCGAGCTTCGTCAGAAACGTGGGGAGTGCCAGATTCCGTGAGGCCTCGAAAATCTTTCGTGTTTCCGCATCGATATGATCACTGGCTCGACGAGACAACACAGCGGCAAAATCTTGCTTGCGCGATTTGGCAATCACGCGTTCCCGAATCTCAGCGCGGATGAGCTC
>JACCDW010732545.1_pt1 | contig 56901 bp, 84 predicted proteins | sample 7449781 | NCBI WGS metagenome assembly JACCDW01 (sample SAMN15323449, study PRJNA562643) | freshwater metagenome | isolation source: river surface water | place: USA:Blue River Watershed | collected 2017-08-18
CTCCAGTAGCATTTATAGTTGCATCCCTTGTCCTCTTAAGATTTATTAAAATATCATCAAATGTTGTATCTCTTTTGCCGTCTTCTACTCCTTTACCAAGACCACTTGGAATTGTATTATCTATAGATATTTGTGTAAGTTTTTGAGCCTGCTCAACATAATAGTCTGCTACAGTTTTTGTTGGATTTGCAGTAAGCCAATTATCTAAAATTTCTTTCTGTTTAGCATCCCCTTCCATTTGTACAAGAGTTGTTATTGTTTGTAAATATACTTTTTGTTGTTCCGCTGGCAACTTATCAAAATATTCTTGATCTTTTCTTAGCAATTCCATTTCTTTAGCACCTACTATTTTAGTTGCTATATCTAAACTAATTTTTCCTTTTTGCTCATTTATTTTATCTATTGTTGATTGTAAAAGTGCTGCTGCCTGTGGATTATTATTATAAAACTTAAGTGCTACAGATAAATCCATTACATTTCCAACTCTTGAAATTTCACTAAATAGTTTTAAATATTGTTCAGCATCAGCAGAAGTTTTAGTACTTATGTCTGCTAAGAACTTAGTTTGCTGCTCTTTAAGAGGATTTCCTTTTTTATCTTTAAATAAATCAACAACTGATAAAGCCTGTCCACCAAAAGTTCCACCAAATTTAGTTATAATAGTCATAACCTTAGTTAGAGTTTCTTGATCATTTCCAAAAGTTTCCATCAAATTTACAACCTGCATTGGATCCATTTGTCCAGAGGCTAGTTGCATTTTTATTGTATAGACTGACTCTTTAGATAAGGCAGAACCTTTCATTAAATCTTGTGCAAGAGGTACTATATCTGCCATAGCAGTACCCTTATACTGTGCAGTTATTTGTTTGTCTAAACCAGTTTCTAACGCCCCTCTTACAGCACCCGATGCATTTTTATAAGTATTTTCTATATCAGATACTAATTTTCCATTTTGAGTTAATAATGTTGCGTTTGCCTTTTCATATTCTAATTGTAATTTTATTGCTTCTGCAGTATTCCCTGCTGCCTTTGCATTTGAAATTCTTTGTTCGTATTCGAGTTTAAGAGAGTCTTGCATTTGCTGGCTTTGCTCTAATGCCATTTTTTGCATAGCAACATTTGCTCCAGATGCCCTTCCAATTCTTTCTTGTTGTCCCTTTTGACTCCACCATAGTGCACCTGCGCCAAGTGCGGCACCAATTGCTGCACCAATTGCTGTACCAACACCTGGCACAACAGAGCCTGCTGTTGCACCACTTGCTATTCCACCACCAATTGCTGCACCTAGTCCTGCACCTAATCCGCCCAAACCTATTGCTCCAATTTTTGTTTGCGTTTGTGTTAATGCACCTGCGCCCGCCATTGATAAAATATTAGATTGTTTTGCTAAATCTTTTCTAGATTGTTCTATTAATTTTACTCTAATGGTTAATGGATCTTTCATTAAGTTTTCTCCATTAACTCCAAACAACTCTATTAATTTTGCATTAACATTGATTCCGAAAGAATAGTCGCCTAACTCTGATGCAATATTGGCAGCAATGCTTCTTGCTTGTGCTGGATCAATGGCTCCAGAAGCAATACCTGTAGCAAGTTGATTTAAAATTTGTCCCTGTGCCGCTTTGCCACCACCAGTTTTTATAGTTTGTGATATGTTTGAAAGCATTGCTTTCCCTGTTTCTGATTTAACAAAATTTTCACCAAATGTAGTTTTTCCAGTTTGTATTGCAAATGGATTTAATAATGTACTGCGACGCCTATCCATTATTTCTCCAGCGCTAACTTTTCCAGCAAACATTGCTAAATCTTGAATAGCCTTATTACCAGACCCCATAGCCTCTGTCATTTGCATTGTGCTTTCTTGTGCTTTATCAAATGCTTTTCTTAATAAAATAACTGATGTAGCAATTGCTGTTAGTCCCGCTGCTGCTGCTCCAAGTGGGTTTGCAAGCATTGGAGCAATCATCGCAAGTCCAGAAACTCCCATAGCAACATTACCAATACCAGCATTTCCAGTCATATATCCAGCCATTGCAGCAGTTCCAGCAGCCATGGATAGCGGTCCCGAAACTCTTGATATGTTTGCAGCCCTTGCCTGTCTTTGTTCTTTTCTAATTTCTTTTTGTGTTTTATCTGATTGAGATTGAGTTTTTGACCCTTCTTCTACTGCCTTTTTATTCTCTTCCAATGCGTTAACAAGAGCACTTTGAGGAACCAAGAGTCCTCCAGCCGTCTGTGTAAATGTTTTTCCTCCAGCAACGTTTGGATATCCTGTCTCTGCTCCAAGCGCAATTGCAGGGAATCTTGGAATAACTCTTCTAACTGTAGATAAAGGAACAGATCTTCTATCGGACATTCCTCCACCCATAACATTAATTCTTGATGCTTTAGGCTTTCCAGTATTTCCAGTAACTAATTTTGACATACCATCCTTTGTTTGAAGGATTTCGCCTTTGCCCATTAACAATTGAGTAGCCATTTCCATAGCACGAATACTTGGAGTTACTCTTCTGCCACCACCACGACTTACTCTTGCTGTTGTAAATTTATTACCTTGAAGTGCACCTATAACCTTTGTGCTACTAATCTGACCAGTTTTTTTACTTATTTCTGGTCTTTCAAAAGCAACAATATTTCCAGAACCATCTAATTTTACAGGAAGTCTATAATTTGGATCAAGTCTTTCAATATTTCTTAAAGCAGAAACAATATTTTGAGATCTACTATTTTTACTAACTGCACTGATTACTTCTTGAATCGATGCATTTGAATTCATCTGTAATGAAGACATTCCTCTTGGGCTATAAACAGTTGGAGAATATAAAGATCTTATTGCTTCTCCAAATATGCCTCCCCTAGACTTTCTAACTATTCCACCTAGAACTCCAGTTTTTAAATTACCCATTCTAGAATAAATATCTGCATCGCCAATCATAGTTCCTGAAGGAATACCCATTAAAGATTTTACAAGGTTTGACCTTATCTGAGATGTTAACCTAACTGCATCGTTTGGCTTTACACCCAAATCAATTAATCTAGCAGTCATTGTTGAAATTGATCCTGGCTTTCTAATCTCATTTAAGTAATCATCAACTTTAACACTTCTACCAACCAGTCTAGAGTTTACATCTGGATCTATATCAAATCCTATTGCAGTGTATGCATTCGCAGCATTAAACCCTAAAGTTTGCATATTTTGTGGAACATTTGCACCAGTAACAACTCTTTTATCAACAGCATGTGCAAAGGCTGTACCTGTTCCATATTGTGCAATTTTTCCAGTAACAAGAGCCTCTACTAATGGTTTAAACCTTTCATCCTGTGCTATATTTGTTGGAATAACTGCTTCGCCAGGCATTAATAAAGACGGAACAGAATCTTTTCCTGGAGTTCCACCAACAACTTCTAGTGTACCACCAGCAAATTTTTTGGGACCGAACCCTCTAAATCCTGGCCCCATCATTCCTGGATTTGTTGCTGCAAATCTTGCTGCTGCACCCGTTGCATCAATATATGCCTGTCTTAACATTCGTATTGCAATTGTCTCTGCTTCAAAAGACTGAGTTAATCTATTATGTGCTTGATTTAAAGATGCTGCAACTGTGGCTGCTTCAATTTGCTCTGAATTTAAATATTGTGTTTGCTCTGCAAGAATTTTAGATGTTGTACCAGCCTTTAAAAATCCAGTACGCATTGTAACAAAAAGTTTAATAATATTTGCTATTGCATTAGCAACCAAACCAAATGTCATAAGAAGGACTGGTCCAATACCACCTATAAGGGTTCCTGCAACAATAATAAACTTTTTAGTTCCGTCGCTTAAGCCTTCAAACTTTTCCAATATTTTAGTAATTGATTTTAATAATGGAGTAATTGTTTCTAAAAATATTTTTCCAATAGGAGCAATTGTTACCTTTAATTGTTCAACTGCTTCTTTAAAATTAACTCCTACTGCATCTTCAACTTTCTTTAATTCTCTCTCTGATAAAATTGCTAATTCTTCTACTGATGCTGCAGCAAGATCTAAAACTCTTGATGCTTGGGTTCCATCTTTTGTAACATTTTGAAATAGTGTTGAAAGTCTTGCAAACTGAAACTTACCAAATAATTGCTCAATTGCCCTTGCTCTGTTTAATGGATCTAAGGTATCTAAAGACTGTGCAAAATCAATAACAATCTCTTTTAAATTTCCAGCATTCCCTTCAACAATTGCATCAATATTAATGCCCATACCAGAAAGTATTTTTGATGCTTTATCTGTTGGATTAATTAATGAGGCTAGACCAGACTTTAGAGCATTAGCACCTTCTGATGCATTAATACCACCTTCTTTCATTGCAGTTAAGAAAAATGCTAAATCTTCAACAGATCCACCTAACTGTTGTACAACTGGGCCAGCCTTTGGTATTGCTACAGTTAAATCTTCGATAGACACAACTGTCTGGTTTTCAACAGCATTAAGAAAGTCAATCTTCTTTCTTAAGTCATCTGCCGCTATTCCAAAAGCGTTTGTTACAGATATTGTCGTTTCAAGTGCTTGAGCCTGCTCTACGCCACCAAGAACTGCCAACCTTGTTGCTTCTGCAACCTGTGCTGTAAGTTCTGCACCAGTTTTACCCATTGCAGCAGCAGACGCTGCCATTTCCATTGTATCTGTTACAGCAACACCGTATTTAGTAAACTCTTGAGCCAGTCTTTGAATATCAGATAAAGCCTTTTCTGTTTCTTCTGTAGTTGTAAAAATATCTCCGTATACTCGTCTAAACTTTATTGCTTGCTTTTCAAGATCAATAAATGTTTTTGAAGCAGCAGTTCCAAAATATGCTAATGGAATTGTAAAGCCAACCATTAACTGACGACCAGCCCACTGTGTATTTTTACCAAAGTTTAACAGGTTTGTAGATCCCTGTTTTAATAGTTGATTAAATAATGCTTGACGTTGTGCTGCTAATGCTACCTGTGTTCCATAATCTTTCATATTGAGCGCTGTCGGAGTAATCGACATTGCTTTCATTGCGCCTGAAGCATCACGCCCCATTTTGATGTACTGAGTAGACATCTTTTTGACACGTTCTTCAGCAACCCTACCAATAGTGTCAAACTCTTGTCTAAATAATTTCCCAAATGTTCTTGAGGCTCCGCCAGCATAACGGAAATACTCACGCATTGAAAGTTTATTTTTCTCAAGTGCGTGAGTAAATGACTCTGTGGATGTTCTAACAAGCCCCATCTGGGCATAGAACTTACCAGTAGAATTTATAGCATTTAATAAATTGTACTGTAAATTTTTTTGTGCTGCTGCGGATGCTGCACTACCTTTTGCGACAGAAGAATGAAAGTTTGCTAACTGTCTTTGTAGTGCTTTGAGTTCTGCTAATGCGGCCGACGTATCAATATGTACGCCAATTTTAGCGTTTACATCAGCCATTCATTTGCACCTCTTTTATTGTTTAATTGTTTGCTAGAACAGTATTTAGCAATGCATTAGCATCTGCTAATTTAACTCCAGAGGCTGCTTCGATAATTTGATAAACTGTTGGAAGATCTAAAATCTCTTCTAGTTTTTCAAGGTCGCCAGCAAGTTCTGGACTGTACTGCTCCATAGCAATCTGAGCACACTCTAGTAGTAGTGTCATAGATTTATCATTATCTTCTGCCACTGCTGCTATTTGCTCAAACTTTTTCATAAATGGTCTTAGTAGTGAGATTTTAAGTGGACGAACACTAATCTTAGTTCCATCCATAAGCACTAATTGAGTACCAGTTGATTTTTCTGTTGCCATTATTATTTTTACCTTCCTTCAGTAGGTTTTGAATTAATTATATCACAGCAAGGCCATTTATTTTGTAAGATCTTCATAGTCTAGACCCATACCAATACCAAACCCTGCCTTCCTTGCCTTATCTCCTTTAAAGGTAAGAATGTCTTTATCGTCTCTTCCTTGATTAAAAACCTTATTTTTTAGTTTAGTCCATGGGTCTTCTTCTTGCTTTTTATTTTTATCTAGATCTACCCCTTGAATAGCAGCAAAAAACTTTTTCTCCTCATAGTCTATTTCTCTTTTAGACTGTAGTATAGCCATTAGTTCTGGCATTGATATAGAGGTTTCTAGTTCTTCATAGTCCTTCCATATACCCAGCAAAAATGCCTCAGATTCTAACTTTACTAGATCTAAATCTTTCCATGCCATCTCGCCCTCTTTTGCCTGATCCTTTACAGATTCTTCAGACTTCTTTTTCATTTTTATGCCTGCTGCTATATCTATTATCTGATATATTGTTGGTAAATCAAAATTATCTTCTACATCTTGTAATGTTTTTGATAACTCTGGGCAAAACTGTTTCATAGATATTTGAACACATTTTGACAAAATTTCTATAGCCTGCTCATCATCTTTAGATTGTTTTATGGTATCAAAAACATCCATAAACTGTCTAAGATATTTTATTTTTAAAGGAGATATTTCTATTTCTAAACCAGAAATTGAATAAATATTTTTTATCTCATAAACAGTACTAGCCATCAATACATTATAGCAAAAAGGCCCACTAGTTTTTGCCAGTGAGCCTTTTTATTTTTATTAAGTTTTTTATGAATTTTGGATTGTACGGTCGATAATCTTTCCGTAGGATCCTGAAGTATCTTCTGGTAGAAGACGGAACGTAACATCAAACATTGTTGCTGTATCACGCTTTGCTGATACTGTAACATTTTCAATTGAAAGTGCACGGTATGCAACATAGACACGCTCAATGCTATCTGAATCTGCACAGTCGCCAGTTCCTGGACCAACTGCGATAAGAGCACGCTCTACTGGACATTCACCAATATCGCCAGAAGCGAGATTTAGTGTTCGTCCTGCAGATGAACTCTTAGTTCCTGAAAGATCATCACTCTGACCTGCGATTGAGAACAAGAGATTTTCTAGAGTCGCTTCTGCAAACGATGTAGCAAGTGTTACCTGCATACCTTGCTTGTAAAGTTTAGCAACGTCAAGAATTTGATCTACCTGTACTTCACCGAAATCAGGTTGGAATGTGATTTCAATACCATTGCTTGTGTAGCCAACGTTATCAATTCCAGCAGCAATGTTAGTTGTGTTGGACAATGTCTCCTTGAAGGATTCATCAGATACGAAAGCAGGCACAGTGCCTGGTGTTAGTGTACTTTCTGCTGTAAACAGTGCAGCAGCGCCAACGATAATGTCGCTGGATGTACCTCTAGTATATGCCATTTATTTCACCTCTTTTTTTTGGTTAATATATGGACGATTTGTTTCCTCGCCTTAATTATACAACCTTTTATTATAAGAAATCTGGGTTATCTTTGAAGTGGTAGTCGTACTCTACGATATATTTATGCATGGTGGCATTATCCCTATAGGTATTCAACTCGATCAGGTCCCTTGATTCATCTACCTGAAAAACCCTCATACTTCTAAAAAATACATTTGCTGGGAAGCCGTCACTATTTAACTGAGACCTATTATCATTAATCCATTTATTAAGGTCTTGTGCAGAGGCGTCCTCTCTATCAAGAACTCTTGATATTATCATTCCTATTTTATGTGCATCATCTATTTTGCCAAAAACAGTATAAAGTGTCTGCTCTCTTTTTCCAACATAAAATGGAGAGGTACGTAATCTTATCATTCTGTCATAAAATATTGTAGTTGGTAATACTGGACCGCCTCCAGATCCTGATGAAACTAAGGCTAGACTTCTATAATATTCGTCCAAATCACTAATAACGCCAGCAGCAACGAATGGTTCAATTACTTTTCCATCTACAGTTCCTGTGGCTAGATTTATATCATATTGATTAAGTATGCTTAAAAGATATTTATTTATGTACCATGGTGGAAAATCAAAAGTGCCTATAGTGTTTACCATAATATTATTCTACCTCAACTTTTGCATTAACTATCCATTTAAAACCAGTAGATTTTCCTACTGATCTTCCGCCTTTTACTCCAGCCTTAAGATTTTTCTTATATATTTGTGGATTACTTAAATAGTCGTATAATCCTGTTGAGGTCAAAAATGATTGAGCAAAATATCTTAACATAAAATCATTAAATGTTTTTTCATATGAGCCTTCAACATTTTTTCCACCAGGGAACTGATTAATAATTGTTTTTTTAGTATAAACGGTTGTACCATTGTCATCAAACACAAGAGGGTTATCACCTTTTGGCCGAATAACTACAGTAGTTCTATTTTCCATAATTTTTGCTTTATTGTAAAACGGTTCAGATGATCCGCTTTGTATAGATTGCGATTGTCTAAAATTTGAATCTATAACAATGCCCAATTTGTTAACACTATAGTTAATATCAAAAAGCCTACCGTCCATCCTTCCAACCTTGTACCACTCGTATACGTGATGTAAAGATTCTGGATTACTTCTTGCCATTGCGTCAATATATAATTTTAATGCCTCTATAGTTCCTTTTGCAAGATTATTAAAAAATAATGTCTTACCATCATCTATACCATCTAAAAACCCAAAGGAATAATCAACAAGATTATTCATTTGTTTTTGAAACATTTTTGTATTTAAGGTAATATTCATTATTCTACCGAAGCCTGGCTTTCTGACCTTCTCCATACCATTTGATATGATTCAATATTTCCAAAAGGACCAACAAAAGGTTGTGCTGTAGCAATTTCGTAAATAGTACCTTTGCCAGCACGTAATCCAGATGTTTCTTTATATATTAGATTTTCGTGTTTATCTCTTATGTTTGTCACAATAATATCAGTGATAGCATACCCTTTATTTAGTGAAGATATTCTCAAGTCCGTTAAAGATCTAGCATTTAGTTTATTGTTTAACTGAGAAACCATTTTTGGATCAAGTTCTTCTAATCCTTTACGTGATACTGGAACAGCATTGCATGCAATAACTCTATCCAATATCCATTCTTTTTTTATTTCGCCAAAACTTCCCTGTGTACTAATTGCATAATAAACGTCTGCACACATTGGATGAATGAAGTCGTTTGGTTCGCATATCATTAAATCACACCTGGCCTTGCAATGTTCTTTATATATTTGTCTAAAATTTTATCAACAATCATATTTCCAGTACCCTCTAAAACCCTTGTATCAAAGTCAATCTTATATTGATCAGTATTATATGATTTTACATATCTCTTATAATAATCTAATTTGCCACACTTCAAATCTTCTATTAAAAGTTTTGTTGCGTATTCAACATCTGCTGGCACTGACTTATATCCAGCATCTAAAACAAATGTATAGTCATATCCTCTAGGAAAGTCTACAACTCTGCCAGAACCGACCGATCCCAAATCTCCGTAGGCTGGTGGCAAAACGATTGCGCCCTGTTCTATTCTGTTAATAGAACCTTCAAAAACTCTTTGAACTGCTGCATTGTCTCCAGTTATATTAAATGAATACTCGTTATCGTCTGGAGTTTCAAAATCATATATCAAAATGTTATTTTCATAAACCTTTAAAATTTTATTAAAATCTTTCCAAATACTAAAATAGTCTGATCCTTGCCCAACTCCTTGAACTATTTGTTTTGAATTATAAAAACCATCTACAATAATTGTATCAATAATAGATCTTGCAACCATTTCTAACTGAGTATATTCTTGAATTTCTGAAGCGGTAGATCCTAAAGAGTTTGGGTCTATATATGGTCTAGTAATATCTACAGTGTCTTCAACAACAATATTTTCATCTTCGTCAAATATCTGTAATAAAAATTTTCTATCTAGTAATAAATCTGACTTTTCAAAAGTATATGTTACTTGAGAATTAGCAGAGGATGTTACGTTTGAACTTTCTAGGACATGGTCTACTAGGTCCTCCACATATATTGTATAAGCAGCATTATCGTCTGGCACATCCCATGTAGTTACTTTTGGATATGGCGATACTCGTAAAATGTCCATACTATAAACCGTATTCCCTCGCTACCTCTTCTGGAGGAGCAATTCTGATTCCTGGCTTTGTTAACCACTTTTCTGCATTATGTTTTTCTACTATATTGTAACCTTTTAAAATTTTTCCCACACCAGACCAGTATATATTTTTAGGTGAATAAATTGCCACTAAATCTTTTTTAGGCTTTTCCTTTTTTTCTTTTTGTTCTGTGCTCGACTCTGAAGATACAGTAACAGTGCCAAATATGCCATTCCCAACTGATCCAAGTGCTTGTTTATTTTTTTCTTTGACATCAGACATAGTATCCTCCTGCTTGTATTATATCATTATAAATTGGAAAGGGGGACAAGAGAATTAACTCTCATCCCCCCAAAAACTGTCTACAGATTAGGAATCTGAAGCAGCGTCAGCGAACGCAATAGCGTCCTGCTCTTCCCATTGAATACCGAAGCGAACGAATACTGTATATTCTACAGTGTCCTTCTTTGCTTGATACTCACGATTTACAGTGATGTCTCTCTGGAAGCCCCATACACGGTTCTGTGGGAATGTCAAATCGACATATCCTTCTGGATAGTAAGGAACTTCTTGAACTTCAACACCTAGGACACGAGTAGTGCGAGCACCACCAAATGTTTGTCCTACACCATCAAGATAATTTTGACGGTTTGCTTGTGTGCTTCCTGGAACTTGTCCAGCAAACGCTTCAGCAACTGCATCTGCAAGAGTACCGTTATTCTTAACAATACCTTGGAAAGCATCTGTGCCAGCATAGAACTTTAGATTGTTCTTGATTGCACGATACTTACGTGGCATAGCAAGAATGATGTCCTGCATAACGCCTGTTGTCCAAGCATTGTCAGTAACTGTTACTTCTGCCTCGTGTGCATCTCCATCATTTTGTACCTTGTGAACGAAACCTTCCATAATTGATAGGAAGTTTCCTGTTGAACCATCACCATTAATGGCTAGGTCTTCGATATCATTACCGAATGCGTTTGTCATCAAACGAACGATATGATCTTCTAGAGCAGCACCTTCAATGTTGTCTTCTAGTGCTTCTGCAGATACTTCCCAATCCAAGCGAATCTTCTTGGTTGTAAGTTCTACCTTGCTGAATGTTGCTCCAGCATTTGTGTAATCGCCAACTGCCTGAGCAGCAGCACGAATTACACGCTCACCAACGTTAACTTTTTCAAGTTCCATTGTGTTAGCACGCATTGTTACACGGCGACCATCCTGAGCAAGTACTGTCGCATCCCAAACATAGTCAATAAAACGACGTGCTTGTTCAGGACGTAAAATACCGCTACCAGCATCACCTGAAGGGTTAACTGCGTTTGGACCTGTTGTCACTCCTGACAGCGCTGTTGGAATATTTCCAATTACGCCACCATCGGAGTAATTGCCTGGTACGTTTGCTGCAGCATCTGAACCTGATGCGAATGCGCCTTGACCCTGATAGAGTCCTGGAGCAGTGCCACCAAGATCGCCCGATGTACCTGGCTGATTTTTCTTGATTTCTTCCGACATTATTACACCTCCTAGTGATTTAAACTTATCGAAATAAGTCGGCTGTTTTGCGGAAACGACCGCCCCATAGGGATTTTTCAACCATCGCTGGTTGTTCCTGTACAATCTCACCGAGATCGCCAGACTTTCGGAATGCTGTATCTGCTTCTACTGCGTCTACACGCTTTCCAAACTCATTAAATTCATCTTTTGCTGCAGCAACATCTTGTGATACTGCATCAATTGACTTTGTCATTGCATTAACCTGCTCTTGTAGAGACTTAACGGTTGCAACTAGATCGCTAAAGGCTGATGTAAGAGTATTTTTGATTTCTGTAACTGCATCTGCAATTACTTCATCAGACTTAGATACCTCTTCAGTTTTAACTTCAGCAACAACTTCTTCAGACTTAGCAACTTCAGCAACTGCAGGCTCTTCGGCCTTTGCTACTTCAGTCTCTACGGCCTGATCTACTGTTGCGCTTGCTTCTGCTGCAACATCTTCTGATTTTGCAACTTCAGCAGTTTCTACTACGGCATCTGCCTGCGGAGCGACCTGAACATCTTCAACAACGGCATCAGTTTTCTCAACGATTTCTTCTGCCACTTTCTTTGTTGTTTTTGCCATAGGATTTGCCTCCTTGTCTGTCTTAGAAATACTTGTGCCTTTAGCACTTTCGACTAAGAACTTGATCATGCTTGTTTTCTCGTTGTCTGTTTTTTCAACGAAACCTATATTTTGCATTTGATTTCCATTTACTGGATTTGTTTCAGATTCATTTTCTGAAACTAAAACAATACCAGATTCTTTATCCCAAAACACATTTTCAATTGCAGTGTCCATACCTTTGACTATATCTACACCATCTACTTTTTCTACCGATATAATATTTGCAAATTGATTTGCTGGGCTGTCTACAAGAGACAACTCAATTAAATCATAGTCTTTAATAATTCTAACTTGCTTATCCATTTTTTCATCATACGCATCATCCCAAGTATTCATTCTTCCACCGATTGAAAAACCAGTGTATGTTCCGTCAAGAACCTTTTCCCATGCATCTTGTGCGCCTTTTGAGATATATGCAGAAACAACAACACCACTATACATTTTTTCTGATTCTTGATCATAGTACTTGTCTTCTTTAAATGAAACCATCTTGCCTACTGCTGATGGTTGATGCATTTCTCTTATATTCCCACGAAATTTTTTAAATGCTTTAAGGCTTGCTTCTGTTGTGACTATATCGTCTTGCTTGTCTAAGTTATCGAGTGTAGCAAAACCAGAGACTGTGCGTCTCTCTTTATCTACCTTACTAAAAGGCATTGAAAGGCGAAGTTGTTCGCCCTCAGTATTCCAATGGGCCTTAGATATAGTCATACTAGTATATATTATAGGGCAATTTTTTACACTATCTCAATTATTGAGATGCCCTACCCTCACCCTGTGCATTTCTTCCAGATACTGTTGCTGCTCCGTCAGATTGATTATTTAGCCTTTCCGAATCTCTTTGACGATTAGCAGTTTGATTGGCCACATCCTGTGGCTTCATTTGAAATGGCTCATCTCCATGTGGAACTTGTGGTAGACCCAACTGTTGCCTTGCCTCATTTGGAAGCATTACCTGTGTTTTAACATAGCGCTCAAGTATCTGTGACTGAGCAATCTCATCAGTGAGTGTAAGTTCATTAAACTTGAACTCAAGAATGTCAGTCTTCTCACGAATAATTTTATTAATTTGTTTTTCTAACTGTCTTTGTGCTGGTCTTGCTACCTGCTCTTTAAATGTACGATCTTGTGCAAGCGCTGCTGCTATTGCTGCTGAATCTGATCCACCAAGTTTAGACAATGGCACCTGATGAGCAACTAAAATATCATCACGATTTTGTTTACGATATTCTTTAAATGACCCCTCTTGAACACCATTTTCAATTGGCTGCATGTTGAACTCAACTTTATTGGTTTCGCTATCACCAGGAAGAGGTATGTAAAGAGTTCTGTGCGACTGCCCCTTCAAATTAGTTTGTAAGAATCTAAACATTTTTTCTTCTGCATCTGCAGAGAGTTTGGCACCCTTTAAAGTTACAACATATCTTGGTACTGCCTTATTAGAAAAATAATCTATATTATATTGTGATGCTAATTGATCTCCATGCAAAGAAGAAATAGCAGATATAATATCTGGAACCCCATAAAATGTATTTAGTGGTGAATATTGTTTAAAGTGAATAATCTCATTAGGCCTATTGTCTGATGTAATTGGGTTTGGATTTTTAGCGCCAAAGTTTCTAAAATAAACAACTTTATTTGCAATAATTTGTACAAAACCATCTCTCATTCTACGAACACGCATTGTTGTTGCTGGAATATGACCGACATAACCAATCTCGCCACGTACGGTTCTTCCAATTTCTAAATAACCATTTCCAATTGCCTGTACATCAGTATAAACTTTTTCCATAATAGAAGTAAACGAGTCATCCTCATTTAAACTCTCTAGCCAGTCAGTGAGTTCTATCTTAGATCTTTCAATTCTCTTTCGTGCTCTTTCTGTTGCACCGCTATCCATTGATGCTTCAAGTTTTAGCATAGTTCTTGGTGATACCTCAAACTTATATCCAAGACCAACTATATTTTCTACCTTGGCATCAATTGCAGCGTGATTAGCAAAAGAGGTATCATAATAATTTGCTAACTCATATACATTCCATGGAGGAGTTATGACATCAAACAAACCATATGCATTTCTATACAGTGTGCCTGGATTTATTTCTTTTGATCTTGCACCATCAATTCCAGAACTAATAGCCCTAGCGTTGTTCATGTATGCATCTGATGCCTCAACCTTAGACATTCTGGCTGCTCTGCGTTTAAAGTTATTGTCTAGCCCTGATAGGTTTTTTAGTTCATCCCAGTTTTGATTAAATGGATCACTCTTTTTAAATTGATTGTCTGCTTCTGCCAGTTCATCAATACTTGCACCAATTCTATATTCTCTTTCTTCACTCATTAATCTTCACTTCCCCACTTTTTTAATGTTTGTTGAGCAGCATGTACAGCACCTAGATCATTAAGGTTTGGAATTAAGCCCTCAGCCATTCTTTGCTTTTGTTCTGAATATTCTTCTTCAGATACTCTATTAAGTCCAGGGACAAAAATACACTCACCATCTCCTGGGTCTCCATAATATATTGCTGCCTGTTTTAATTCTGAAATCTTAGAAATATCATTTCTCATGGATGGTATGTTTAATACTGAGCCATTTCCATCAGTAAACCATTTTCCGTTGGCTCTTTTATAAACATAAAGTCCCCAATTATAATTTTTTTCAATAACCTTTATACGAGATTCACCAACTTGTCCCTTCATTTTGGGCAGATTCTTACCATTTTTCTTACGTTTTTGAGGATTCATGTTCACCAGTATACCATATTATACTGGAGTCTTAGTCTGTACCTGCCATGATGTATCTGAATATATTTTTATAGAGTCAGCAGTAAAGTTAAGACTATCTGCTGTATTGCTATCAACAACAAACTTATTTCTACCAATATATGTCTCATAAACTTCTGCTGGATTTACCCCATATAATTCTGAGGTAGATACAACTAATACGCCATCCCAGGTATAGGATGCATACCAATATGTCCAATATAAATTTGATGCCCCATCATTTTTTACTCTAAGCCAAGGTCTATAAACCTTGCTCTGAATATCTTGTAGAGCAGTAGACTGATAGTTTGTTACATTATTAAAAACAAAAGGACCATTTAAATTAATATATCCAAGATAATTATCCATATTAATACTGTTGGCAAAAGATACTCCTAGCACAGACCATTCTTTGGCCTCTATCACTGGGTCCTTAACTAAACTACCATTTATATAAAAAGCCAATCCATTAACCTCTTGGCCAGTTGATTTATTAACTGCAAAAATTTTGCCTCTATCGCCAACTTCGCTTACCGCTTTAATAAAAAACTGAATAGTATCGTACTTATGCTCCAATTCAAAGACCTGTAGCGGACCATATGTAAATTTATCAAAATCATATCTAAGCCACATTTGTATAGCAGTAATCTTATAATTAGAAGAAAGACTATTGTTTATTGGAACAGCAACTCCTCTATTTACATATGGATGAAAACTTCCACGAACCTCAATACCACTTTTTCTTGTAGAATATAAATATGGGGCGCTTTCTTTAAAAATGCTTACTGGATTTTTAGCCTTATAGTCATAATAAATTCCAGACTTTTTATATGGATAAACTGGTGTCCCAAACCTTGTTCCTATCTTAGTAGCAGAATTATGATCAAAAGCCTGAGATGCTATTTCTAATTTTTTAATTGCAATATTTTTATTCTGAGTACCTCTAACATTGAATACAAGATGAACTACTATTGCCAAAGAATTAAAGTCTACTCCAGTTGGTGGATAAATTATTGTATTATCAGCAACCTCAAAAACTGTATTTTGCCAGTTTGTATAATTTGATATATTTAAAATTTTATCATTTCTTAATGGTTGAACTATTGGAAAGTCACTAATATTTCTATTAGCACCATTTTCTATATATTGTATGCTTATATAACTTCTTAAAGAAGAATTGTCTGTATTATAAAAGTATGACTTTATAGATCTCTGCTCTACATCTTCATAATTTTGCCATCCAGAAAAAAGTGCATTATCAAACTGAGCGTAAGATCTCTGCACTGTATGATCATATGTTAACTCCAAATCCTCATAATACCAAGAATCTACCTCTTCAGTTGAATACACAACTGTCGGAGATGGGTAATCTATATTAAACTGCAAAAGATCTAAGTCATAATATTTATTTCCACTTACGTCGTTGATATAGGATCCAAAATATGAGAGCGGAATGTAATCTTCCCAGTAACCTGAAGATGCTGTATCTAGGTAATATTTATCATATTTTAATTCTGCAACTAATGTATATGTTGCTGTATGATTTAAAAAGTTTTCACTAAAAACAATATTACATAAACCATTTGATAAAAACTTATCAGATATAAGATTTACATTATAACTGCTAAAAATATGAAACTTATATAACTTGCCTTCAAAATTCTCAGTGCCATCATTATTTGCACCTAAATACATTCTAAGAGAATTTTTATTACCAAAAAATGTAGAAAGGTTTGACCCAAAATGATTTATCATAGTTTCTAATTTAAAACCTACGGCTAAATACGTGTCAGGACTTAATGAAGATATTTCCTCTAAAGTTTCTAAATTATTATTATATGAAAAATAATATTTTATGGAATCATCTTCAAGAGTAATTTTGAAATAATCATTATTTTCGATATTGTATATATTAAGTATAGTCTGAATATTATTTATAGCCTCATCAAATTTAATAATAGCACAAACTCCATGTATATCTTCATTTATTGTTGAAAAATTATTAAAGTATGCGTATGTATTTTTATTATTCCAGTCTTCTGATGGTCTAAAAGTAAAGTATGTCTCATCTTCATTTTGCAATAGTTTATTGTCATTAAAAAATTTTGTTTGTGAATAATCTTCTAAAAATAAAGACGGTAAATTATATTTTGATAGCAGTAATGTTTTTTGTGTATTATATATGTTATCTGATGTTGCCTGTGACCATCTACCAATGCTTGGATACGTATAGTTGGAAGTATATTCAGCAAATGGATAATCTATATAGGCAGATGTTGCACCATAGGCGGAGTTTATTGTTTCTGGAGAAACTACTGCTTGACCATATACCCATCTTTTTTTAGCAACTATATCTGGTACTAAATAAGAATATATAGCAACACAATCTATTTCAAATGGCATAGCATTGTCATATGCATAAAACCCTAGCCAATCTAACTCTTTATCAGATTCATTAAACTCATTAGGAAGTTCAACATTGGCAATATTAAATGTAAGAGATATAACTTGCTCCCCATTAATTACTAATGATGCTCCAGAGGGTGACACTCTGATCTGAACAAGCATTGGTCGATACCATTCTCCAATGTAATGAGATGCAAAGTTAGTTCCAATAACTAATGTAATAAATCCATCTTCAACGTAAAGACCATCTGTTGATCCTATTGGACCAAAAACTCTTAATGGGGATGAAGAGTCACAATTTATTCTCATCCACATTTCTACTGTATATTCTTGATATCTTCCAGTTTCATTTAAAAATCCAAAACCTGGGATTATTAGTGATGGATTATTTGTATTATTCAGTATTTTTGTTATACTATCTGATCCATATACCATTGGAACGCTAGCATTTTTTGAAAATAATGTATTATTGTCTACTAAGTAATATCCATTCTTAATTCCCAAAGAATAAGAGTTGGCCTCAATTGCAGAATCAATTCCAGACAATCCAACCTGGGATGGAAAAGCAGATACTTCTTTTCCCAAAGATGTTGTATTAAAATTTTCTGAACACTGTGCAACAGTAAAGCCATTTGTAAAAACTCTATAACTTTCTGTAGATCCTGCTCCCCCTTGAAACTCTACTTTCAATACTGGACGAAAAGATGTATTTTGATTTGGGAAAATTGATGTATGTGAAATAAAAATCCATTTTCCTGAAATAGATGTTGAATATTTTGTCACCTTTTCCATTGTTTCTGCCGAAGAAGTATCATTATATTCAAATCCTATAGAAACAGATTTAAGATATGCACTATCTGTATATATGTAACATCCAGTTGTTAGGGTTGCCAAAGAAAAATTTAAGTTATTAAGATTTGCTAGGTCATCACCAACAAATTTGATTTCTTTTGAGGACTCTATAAAATCATCAAATTCTATTCTATTTAATATGCTATCTGAAAATGGTTTATTAATATCTTGTGATGCAGAAATAATGGTCACATCAGAAAAATCCCAATTAACTAAATTTCTTTGAGATTCGGAGATTAATGATAGATAGTCTACATCGTCATCAAATGACCAGAGCCCTATTGGGTGTTCTGCAAAAATTTTTTCCGCATATAGGTTGGACTGAATAGACATTATTAGTCTATTTTATCATATTAACGATTTTCCCAAAGAGGATTTCCCCAGTATATTTCTTCATATTTTAATCCAGGATATGGCGACTGTCCTACTGGCGCATTCCAAAAATCAGATAAGAACATGCTATTTTCAGTGACAGTTGAAAACCCTCTAGTAAAATCTATAGTTTCTGGAAAAATGATACAGTCTCCAGCATCAAGATTTTTTGCTACTTTATAGTTTTTAAACTTAAAGACTCCCCCTCCGTGAGAATTATTCCATTTAACAATTGATCTAAAAACGCCAGCAGGCCTATCATCTGAGCAAAACATTTCTATTTCTTTTCCTGGTAAATACCTTAATATATAACTTTTACCTAAAATTGGTGGGTCATACTGAATCCCAGTCATCTTAGTCACTGCATCTTTAATTGCTACAGTATACTTTTCAAAAATATCAACTACATCCTTTGTCATATCTCCATAGGTAGTTATATCAAAATTTACTTTAGGAATTTTAAATAAAGGATCATGAAGAGGAATATGGTCATCTGCAGTATTAAACTTTACTGACATCACAAAGTCTTCAATAATCTTTAATTCTTTTTTATTAGCAACATTTATTATTTGATAACTCATGATATCTTTATCTCACAATAATCTGTTGTGCAATACATTTCTCCTTGTGCCTCAAGATTTTCTACGCCATCGTAGATTGCACTGAAATCAATTTTACCAATCTTACCAACATACTGCTCATATTCTTCTTTTGTAATCTGAGTATATGGTTGTTGCGGATAAACTGTATTTCCCATTGGCAAAAATGAAACAGCCTTTAACTGACCTTCATACATATGAAGTGCTGGAGCAATAAATTTTGATTCAGACTCTTTATCAAAAGATAGTGTAACAGAAACGCCATTGTCTGACCAATATTTTTGTGCAGTAGCAGCAAGACCTAGTTTTTCAAAAAGACTTACATCTTTTTCTGATCTAGGATGACCTGAATGCAGTGGGAAATAAACAACAGTGGTATTTGAAGAAACCAAGTCTGGCTCATTCTTATATCCTGCTGCTTTAAATAAGTGAAGCATTGGGTCTGTATTTCCAAACCTAATAGCCCTTAAATAATATTCTCCACCAGGAGACCAGTGAACTCCTGGAGATGCTCCAGAAAGCAAAGACACTGATCCAGACGGTTTTACTGTAGTTACACGTATTGATTCTCTAACGCATAGCCATTCTGAATATTGCTTATCGTAATCACGAATCTTTTTATACCCCTCGTCCATCCACTCTCTAGTTGCTGGTAATCCATTTATGTCAGCAAATGATGCAATTCCAGTTAGTGATGTTCCAATGCGACGATTTCTTTGCATGATTCCATTTGTTTGCTGCCAGTGTGTTGGAATAAGAGTAACAGACTTTCCATAAAGATATGCAAACTTTAATGTGCGAAGGAAATCTTCTTTATCTGTATGTCTATTTAAATGAACTTCAACAAGAGTGCAAAGTTCATAAGACTCTAACGGCTGCTCAGCACATGGATTAAAACCCATAACTCTTGTATCTTTGTAGTCTGGCGCATCTGCAAGCCTTCCATAATTTCTAGCAACATCAAGCCAAATAAAACCAGGCTCTCCGTTATTTGAAATTAAATCAACATAGTCTTCATATTTTGTTCCAACTTTTGCAGATATTGAGTTATTTGACATCCAAGCCCAACCTGGATTTTCTGGATCATATGAATTTCTTTCTGGGAATATATCTGGATTCTTTAAGTTAATAAAGTCTTCATCTCCAGCAGCACCTAACGCAAGCGTAGCAGAACGACGTACATTTCCAGCAACGACACATGTTCCTATTAGATTTACAATGTCTACAATGGCTCTTGAGTCAAGTGTTTCTCTAGCCCTACCGCCCAAAACTTTATCTATTCTTTGGTGAAGCACCTTTAGTGGTTCTGGACCGCTAGAAACGCCACCAAAGCCTTTTATTGGTGCTCCTAGAGGCCTTATTAAACTATAACTAAATGACTGTTTTTGCTGATTTGGCCTTAAATAAGAATTAATTAACAAACGAAGTGATTCAACCCAACCCTCACGAGTATCTGGTATTTCATAGATAACCTCAGAATTATTTGGAGAATATATCAACATTTCTTTTTCTTGACCAAGAGTATCGAAACCAACACCAATACCAAGCATTAAAGCATCCATGACCCAAGCAAACAGTGCGCCTGGATCATTTCTATCTATATCACGAGTTGATACCATGGCACAGTTTTGTAATGCTGCCGAATTTCTTTTTTCCATAGTCATCGGAGTTCCAAATGCCCATAGTCCACGTCCTGGCGGGGTCCATTTAAGATTAAACATCCTATCATAGGCCTCTTGTGCAGACTTTTGTGCCTTATAGTCATTCCAGGGAAGCCTGTTTTCCTTGGCATGATTTTTTTGAACAGAATACATACCCTCAATCACACGCTTGCAAACTTCATGCCATCTTTCTTTTGTTCCATCTTCTTTCATTCTTGAGTATGTACGAATAAAAGTAATCTCTCCCAAAGAGTTAGTAGCAGCATCTCTAAACCCAAACGGAGTTTCTAGTTTTTTGTAACTCTCTACAAAATCTGCTGATAATTTAAAAGAAAAAAAGTCTGACATATGCGTAAATCCTCCATAATTATTAAAAAGTTAAGTAGTGTAAGTATAGCAGAGTTTTATAAAAACTAAAACTATATATAAACTATAGGTAAAGAGTTTTTGCTTTAATAAAACAGTCTTTATTTTATTATATTAAAGGAATCCATTTATGTGGTTCAAAAGTTAGCATATTATTTGATGGAGATATATCATATGCAATTGTTATCCTTGGACTTTCTTCAAACCAATCATCCCTTCCGTGTGGATGGCCTGTTTCAGAAAGAATTGCTCTGTTGTTTTTATTTATATTTTCAAAAATTTTATTATCGTCTCCATCTATTTTATAAAATGTAGACGATGGCTCTGCGTTGACGCAATAATAACCGTGAAACCATGGAGATCCCTGACCGCCAGAATGATCGTGGAAATGATGTGGGTTTTTTAATGGATTTACGCCTCCCATTTTGTTTTCATGTGAAAGTGTCTTATAGTCTAAATTAAACCATCCATGTATCACATAGTTTTGTCTATCAAAATCTACATCATAGTAATTGCAGGCTTCTTTTGTTAATTGAGAAAGAGACTTATATAAACTATAAATTCCTGGATGCGTAAAAGTAAAAATATTATAATAATTTATTCCAAACATTGTTGCAACGCCAGGTCTGTCTTTATATTTTAAAAATACATCATTTGGAATATTACAAACATTATCTTTAATTATTTTTTCATTTAATTCTGTTAAATAGTTAAATAAATCTTTTGTATTGCTATCTACATATGTATCAAAAAACTTATGCGGTTTTTTCATGCTAGCGGTATCCAATGCTGCTCCCATTCTTGCATTACACCCTTAAATGGAATAACATCGTATGCAATTGTTATTCTTGGACCATCCCAATCCCAGTCTGCCATGGCGTGTGGATGGCCTGTTTCAGAAAGAATTGCCCTATTGTTTTTATTTTGATTGTCAAAACTTTTATCAAATACCTTATAATGTGTTATTGATGGTTCTGCATTGACACAATAATATCCATGGAACCATGGTGCTCCTGGCCCCCCATGTTCATGCCAATCTAACTTTCCAACATGACTATAATTTATATTAAACCATCCCTGAGCCCAAAAGTTTTCTTTTTCAAAATCAATATTATAATAATCGCATGCCTCTATTACCATAGATCTAACTGACTTAAAAAGGGCATGAATTGAAGGATGATAAAGTTGAAATACGTTATATTTATTCCATTTACTTGTTGTTACGCTACCAGAGGAGTCCCACATGGTTTTTTCACCATTGTCATTTTTTAATAGTTCCCCACGACTTATTCTTTCATACTGAACTTTTAAAAAAGAAGATAGTGAGTTTAAATCTTCATTGAGATTTCTTTCAAAAAATTTATGTGGAATATTTTTATTTATACTAGTACTAACTAAAGGAACATTTTCGTACATTTTAACCTCATTTCTTTATATAGTATATCATAAAGAAAATATAAGATTTTACTTATTATGTACTAAATAATCTCCAGCGATAAACCAGTCTTGTGGCTCACAACTTAGTTGATATACTGTATGTTCTGAATCAATTACATCAACAGAATTAACATTAGTTTCTGTCATTGATCCATCTACATTTATTTTTATTAAAATGTCTCCTACTTCAACTGTAGATGTAGGTATAATTTCATAAAATCCGTTTCTTTTAACAAATATAGGCTGAGTAGTAGAATATTTTTTATCTTCTTCATTATTAAAGCATATAACTTGATTTTTTACGCTAGCAACAATATCTACAACATCTACTTCTACAAGACCTTCTGATGTTAGTGTATTGGATGAAAATCCAACATAGTTGAAATCCCCTGCACTTTCTAGTGTTGGAATTTCATTTATATTTAGAGATGTTATTTTATCTCCAATATTTAAATCTTTTGCAGCAACAAACCCACTAGATGTTCGAATTAAGGTATCTGCCTCAATACATGCACCGCCACCCTGTGAGAATCCGTACGGGGTGAAACCAAAAGCACCAAATGGTGTAAATCCGAAAGCACCGAATGGTGTAAATCCGAAAGCGCCAAATGGTACGAATGAGAATGGTGTAAATGAAAATGTTGTAACAGATCCTGAATTAGCAGAATATGCAGACCAACCATTATCATTGTATGCTCTAACAGCATATGTCTGAGATGTTCCGCCTTCTTGATTTACAGTTACAGAAGTAGATGCTGTTGTTCCAGACTTACCATCTGAAGATGTCCATTCATAATTTGTGATTGTTTTTCCACCGTTGCTTGGTGCTGACCAAGAAACTGAGTCTTGTGTAGCCCCAGCAGTATTTGCTGCAGCAGATGGTGTTGGAGAGGAGACTGATGGTGCAGCAGGAGCATTTGGAACAGTTGTTATTGTTACAGCAGTTCCATTAACCTTTGCCGTTTCTCCGTAAGAATCGTAAGCACTAACAGATAATGTTACAGATGCCCCAGCAGCATATCCACCAACAGTGGCTGTATTTGTAGGATGTGATATTGTGGCTTTAAGAGTAGCACCCTCATAAACTTTATATCCAGTTGGAGTATTTCCAGTTGTTGGATTTGTCCAAGATACACTTACTGCTCCATCGTTCCATGCTCTTGCAGTTCCAACATCTGTTGTTGTTACTCCAGTTACTACGTTAGGACCAATAAAGTTATCCTGTGCTGAGGCTTTAGTGCCTTTTCTTACTGTTGCCATTTTATCTCCTATCTAAGGTTAAGCAGTTAGGTCGCCCATTACTACCCAAGAGTCTGTTGCTCTCTTAAATAGTGTTGCTGAAGACCATTGTGTTCTTAATTTAAGTCCAGGGGTTCCATTGACTGTTACACCAGAAGCGCCAGCAATAGTCACCTGACCTGCACCTACCTGAAGAATATCTATTGATGTTCCTACAGGATATGCAACGCTAGAATTTAGCGGAATTGTCAAAGTAAGTGCAGATGCTGAGTTCATTTCAATCATTTCATCTCTTTCGTCAAGTGCAGAAAGAGTATAAGATGATGTCTTTGAGATAATTGTTGTGCGAGATGGAACACCTTCTTTTGTTTGTGTGCCATCTGAGAATACTACACCAGATGAAGGGGTTACAGTTGTTGCGCTTAAGGCTGCAACTGCTAGATCATCAAGACCGCCTTGTGAAAAGTTAACTGTTGTTGAAGGCTCATCTGTAACATCCTTAAACAATTTCCACTTTGAATCTGAAGTATCTTTTACAAGACCAGCATGCTTTTGTGTTCCATCATTATAAGAAACTACAAGACCAAGGTCTACTGTATTTGATGCATTTTCATGTGCAAGTTGTAGAATTGAATCCTCAACCTGTAGTTGTGTTGCAGAAACAAGAACGTTTCCACCATTTACAGTAAAGTTACCGTCTACAACAAGGTTTCCATCAATTTCCATACTGCCAGTGAATGTTTGAGCATTAGCATTTAACAATGCTACCTGTGCCATGTCAGCAATTCCATGAACGTTAGTTGTTGAGTTAACGTGAGAGTCTGTATGGCTTTCTGCAGCAGCCTGAGCATTTGAAGCAGCCTCAGAAGCATATGACTGAGTAGCAAGAAGTGAAGTATCTGCTATTCCATGAACATTTGTTGTTACTGCTGAATGATCAGAAATTGCTGTTGAAACATCAGAATCTGTAGCCAAAACAGAGGTATCGGCAATTCCATGAACGTTTGTTGTTACAGCGGTATGTGTAGAAACTGCAGAGTCTGCATATTCTTTTGTAGCAAGATCTGCTGTATCTAGTATACCGTGTACATTTGTGCTATCAGAACTGTGTGTAGAAACAGCATTTGAAATTTCTGAAGTTACATCTGATTTAAATGCCAATGCTTCAGTATTTGAAATACCGTGCACTGATAATGTATCATTTAAGTGATTGTTAAAATCAGTTTCTCTTGATGCAAAAGTTTGCTGTACATAACTTGTTAAATTTGAAAGATCTGTATTTAAAAGGCTAATATTATTGCCTAAATCACTAAGTGAATTAAGTGTGCTTGTTGCAAAATTAGCATCATCGCCAAGTGCTGCTGCCAACTCATTAAGAGTATTTAAAGCCTCTGGTGCTGCATCAATTACGTTTGCAATTGCTGCATTGATTGCATCTGTTACTTCTTGAGAGTCAAATGCTATTGAAGCATCAACGAAGTATGTTAGGCTTGACCAAGCAGTACTTCCATTACCCACTTTAAATTTATTGGTGTCTGTTTCAAATCCAATTTCACCTGCTGCGAGCACTGGGTTTGCTGCAGTCCATTGCGCTGCTGTTCCTCTGCGCTGTTGCATTCTTGTTGCCATTTATATTCCTCCAGGGTGGGTATTGCTTGTCTAATTATAACAGATTTTTAGTTATAATTATCAACTGCTGTTCCGCCATCATATACTGCATCCCAAGATGATGTTGACGGAGTTCCGCCATCTTGTGGAGTACCTTGTGGAGCATTATAAAAACCACTAGATACAAATTGGCTCACGATTAAACCATTTCCATCGATAGAAGTATCGTGAATGTGGTCTGGTAATACTTGTGTATCATCAATTGTTGCAATTGTAATCCAAGTACTGTTGTAGTACACATTAACTCGTGATGTTAGTGTGTCAAACCATAATTGTCCATTTGTTGGTGAGACGGGGGCAGTATTTCCAACTGGCATTCCACCAGTTAGGGCATCAACATAATCTTTTGTTACAGCATGATTACCAAGAGTAGGACTTCCTACTACAACGGCATTACCAAAGGTCCCGCCATTTGTTACGATAAGACCATGCTTGACCTTAAAGTCTTTTGTTACTGTTGCCACTTACTGCCCCCTATTCTCTATTTTATTTATTTACTTCAAAAGTGTTCCAACAACAGCAACTGTTGAGTTATTGTTGTCAGTTGTTACACGAAGGCGAACATCAGAACCACTTACATCTGCAGAAACAGATCCGAGTGCACCGTTTGTTCCAACCATTGCGTATTCTGTGATTGCAATATTATCAGAAGTATCAAGAGTTAAAACAATCTTTGAAACCTCTGTATGTGAACCGCTAGCAATCTTTACAAGGAACTCAGCAGAACGATAATCTGCCTTTGCCCATGTAACTGCGCTATTTGTGCTTGCAGTTGGAACAGATGCTTCTGCTGCAACTTGTTTTGCTACGGTTGCAATTTCTACTGCAGGGAAGTCTGGTGTGACTCCCTCAAGAGCAGCAACTGCACGAGCATTTGTAAAGTATAGATTGCTTGTTCCTTCATCAAGATCATCTGTTGTTGAGTCATCAACTCCATTTTCTGCAACAAAATCAAATTGTTGATTTAGAGCATCATAGGAAACAGTGATATTTGTTTGTGTTCCAGTTGTAATTGCATCTACAACTGCAGCAAGAGCACGTGCATTAGTAAAGTACTCATTCGTTGCTCCCTCTTCAATGTCATCAGTATCAAGTGCATCAATTGCAGAAGAGATATCTGATGCTACGGCTGCTTGAGCACGTGCATTGGTGAAGTATAGATTTGTTGCACCTTCTGCTAGGTCATCTGTATCAAGATTTCCTACTGCAGCCTCAGCACGAGCATTTGTAAAGTATAGGTTTGTTGAACCTTCTGTAATATCATCTGTAGTTTGATTATCTACATAAGTTACAGTTGCAATAACATTTGTGTCTACTGAAACTTCAAGACCATCTACGATAATTCCTGTTCCAGCAGTTACAGATCCTGAACCTGAGAACTGTACCCAGTCCTGAGATGTAAAATCTGTTAGATAGTGATTTGATTGAACCCATGATGTCTGACCATATTGAGTTCCTTCCATTACGAATACTGCTGCGCCGACAAGTTCGCCAAATGCATCTGCGTCTTCTGTGCGAACAAGTGTATATGTTCCAGCAGACTCAGTATATTCATAAATACCATTTTCGCTGTCTACGTCTTGATTTGTAAGAAGGATACGGTATCCAACATCTGCTGTTACAAGAGCACCATGTCCATCAATTACAAGAGTTCCTGTTGAGCCAGTCATGTTAACATCAGCATCTGCAAGAAGATTAACTGCTACTTTCCAAGAAAGACCTGCTGTTGCAGCATCAACATCTGCTGCTGTAGCAATTCTGTTACCTTCTGAAGAAGATCCAATATAGGAATGTTTTCCGCTTCCTGCAACAAGAATAATCTCTCCATCATTTGATGTAAGAACTAAATTGTTGCCTACTGCTTCTACTGTGTTTTCTCCATTGACTCCATCAACAAAAATTAAGTCATCACCAATTGTTTTATTGGTAAGAGTTTGTGTGTCAGATGTTCCAACTATATTTCCATTTACACCATGAACTCCAGTTGTTAGTAGAGCATGTGAGTCTGTGTAGTCTTCAGCATCAGAAAGTGCTTGTGATGCAGATCCTGCTGGATCATAGTTTCCTGCAAGACTATCTGCATAAGATTCTGCTGCTGATTGTGCATTTGCTGCAGATCCTGCTGGGTCATATAGTCCTGCTAATGCTGCTTGAGCACGAGCATTTGTAAAATATTGATTTGATGAACCTTCTGAAAGATCATCTGTGTCATGATTTGAAATATCAGAAACTGTACCAGTAACATCACCAGTAAGATCTGCTGTAATAATTCCTGCAGCAAAATCACCATTTCCATCACGCTTTACAATTGCGTTTGGAGTATTGTTTGAATCTGCTACGCCTCCGACAAGACCTTGGATGTAGGTCTGGTCTGCTGAGGATTTTGTAAGAATGTCATAATTATTGATGGTACCTGTGGAACCTTCAACAATCAGACCATTTTTAATTTTAAAGTCTTTTGCGACTGTTGCCATTTATTTATCTCCTTGTTATTAAGCCTTTAGTCCCATACGTGCGTAACGTACAGTTATAGGCTTGATTACTGGATCTGGAGTTACAACTATTGAAACTGTATTCCCAACCCGTGAGACGCTAATGGTGCCAATATTCCCATCATTGTCAATTGTGCCAAACTCGTTAACATTTACGTCTGATCCGTCAACAAGTATTGTCATCTCTGTGGCATAGTATTTATTATCGCCAGCAGAAGTCTTTGCTATGGAGATCATGTATTTAACCATTCTCCATTCTGTTGCATCAAAACTGTCAATTGTTGTAACATTTTCAATGCCAGTGATTGTATTATCGTTATTGCCTGCTGACCCTAAACTAGTTGCCTGTGACGCAGTCGTATCGATTAGTTTTTCATAATCTTCTTGCGTTGGGCGATCACCAGTTTGGAACAGGGACTTAACTGAGGGTATAGATACGATTGCCATGTCGTTATTATAACATTATTTTGTTATAGTTTTTCTATCCAGACCTGATAATCAATATTTAATATTTTTATAAAGCCTCCAAATTCTTTTAAAAAACTATCGACTCCAGGCTTTGGTTCTAATTCTGGATTATTAGTATCATGATGCCACAAGTAGTCATCGAATGCCATAATGCCGCCCTGTTTTAAAAGCGGGAATGCAAGACTTGCATCTTTATATACAGAATCTGCCTTGTGATCTCCATCTATATATATAAAATCAAAAGACTCTGAGCAATTTAATAAATACTCACCACTTGTTGTTTTATTCTTTATAACATTTTTATATCTTTTTACCTTTTTGTCATATGTAGCCTCTATATCATTCCAATCAAAGGTTTTATGAATACCCTCCTCTGACCCACGCCAAGTATCTACATCTATAAGAATACATCCAGAATTAATAAAAATATTTTCAGCAATCCAGACTGAGGCATCTCCTGTGTATGCCCCTATCTGTAAAAACTTTAGATCTTTTTGACCACGGTATTTATTTAAAAATTTATCAAAATTATTTTTACTACTACTAGTAGAAAACCAATTAGGATAATCCATAGTTTTCCCAATAAGAAATAACGTCATTCCTTGACTTATGATGTATGCCGAAAGGATTCTCTTTATCTTCTTTTGTATTGTTTGGGGCAGTAATAGATGTTTCAAAATCAACAGAATAGGTAAATAAAGGTTTTGAATAACACTTAGATTTATAATAAATTATAAAGTCTGCAAGAGCCTTATAGTCTTTTGGAAGAACATACTTGCCATCTATAAAATATTTATCTATTAAACTTTTTGCCCAGTCTCTTGTTATCAAATAACAGGCTGCAGACCAGTCTCGATGTTCTCTAATATGTAATGATGTGTTTACTTTATAGTTATGAATTATACAAAACTGAAGAATATCATATTTTTTATCAATTGACTCTATAAAGTTTTTAAATGTAAAGTCCCAGTATTTTACTGTTTCAAAACTTAAGTCATCTTCAATTATAATGCAATAATCAGAATCAGAAGTCTCCAACCATTTTTTTATTACGCCAAGGTGTGATATGGTTGCCCCTAGTTCTGAATTAGAAAGAGAAAGAAGACTTCTTTCAAAAACTAAATCTTCCCATATTGCAGAGGCACCATCTACTGCTTGAAAAATATTATATTCTGATATTCCTATATCTTTAAATTGATTCTTAATATATTCCAGTCTATCTGTTCTAGATTCTAGATTAATAACATAGATTGGCCCAAAGCCGTCTAATTTATTTAAACCAATAAGTTCCGACATGGGATACCCTCACATATGGAGCAAGATAAACTTTGCCTCCAGCATTTTTCCAAAATTTACAAAATTGATAATCTTCAGACAATAGTCTTTCGCTTTTATCATCTATTATTGCTTGCCAAAAATCATATATAGGATCACCAAAGACTATACCGCCAATGTACTGTTGATCGCACCTATACTGACGTATATCCTTTTTAATAGTTTCAAATACATTTCTTGATATAAGCATCATTCCAGTTCCAATATAGTCAACCTCTACTAAATTATTTGGATTCTCTCTAAGTTGTGCCTTTTGCTCTTTGCTCATATTTACATTAAAGATTGCAGTATATTTTTCTAAATCTTCTTTTCCTTCTGATGCTGCCTTTTTTACTCGGTCCCAATTAATTGCTTTCATAGGAACCGCTGCCCCTACCAAATCTACATTTTCATTAATCATTTTTAAAACTCCTACAGAATCAAAACCTTGATCTGCATCTATAAATAATAAATAGTCGCTATTACTTCTTAAAAATATTTCAGTAAGCGTATTTCTTGCTCTGGTAATTAATGACTCATTGGCAATATCAATATAATTTACAACATGTCCATTATTTGATAAAACTTTTACAAGTTCCATCATACTTTTCATATATGTTCCACTACACATACCACCATACATTGGCGTTGCAATAGTTACATGTGCCATATTTTTCCTATCTATAAAATATAGTTACTAAAACCTATTATCTGTAATGGAATTGGGGGTACGTTTGTAGGACTATAACCTTCAACTCCTATGCTTGTGAATCTAACTCTAAATGGAAGTATTTCATTAATTAAAACAATTCTTGCATAATCTTCTTGTTTTATTGTTTTTGTTTTTGCAGCAGTTTTACTAGAAATTACAGCGGTTGCCATTAGTCTGTTACATCCTCAAGGACAACTAAACTTCCTTGAGCGACAGTCCAAACTTGAGCGTTGCCTGCAGAAGAAAGTTGAATATCAAATATGTCTCCAGTCTGTAAAGATACAGACTGTTCTGCAGTTAATGAAACAGTAAACTCTCCATCGGCATCATCTGCATCTGCTACTGGAGTAAGCGCCATTATTGTAGTGGCATTATCAGTAATAACTCCTGCATCATCTGGATCTGTTGGTCTTTTAATTTTTAAAGATATTGTCCAGTCTGGAATATTTAATGGTTGCTTTGCATCATCTGTTACATATACACGAAATGCAGAAGTATCACCCTTAACAAAAGTCCAAACCACAGTAGGTGGCTTTTCCCCAACATTGTATGTTTTATTTGAATTTCTTGTTATTGCCATAGTTTAATTATAACACCTAGAGTCCATTTTTAATAGCACCCCAGGTAGCATTACCTCCCTTGATTGGAGAAACTAATATTTTTCCAGCAGATGAGTTTGAATATGCAACAACCCCGACAACAGATGCGCCAGATGCTGGCTGAGTGCTTGTAAGTCCGCCAGTTGCAGCAACATATAATTGATCCCCTTCACTATATGATGACGTATTTATATCTTCTAAAGTTCCTACTGTTACAACTACCCCGTCATTTCCATCTAATATTTCTGCTTTTACTAAACCAATGCATGGAAATGTATTAATATCATTAGACTGACATTTTGCAATGGTAGATCTGCCATTAGCATATCCTGTAATATATACTGGGCTTCCTTTTTCTAAAGTTACCCCGCTTGTATTTCTGACATCTAAAGATAAATATGGAACCTGAAGGGCTGTTAATAAATCATTTACCTTTTCTGCCATAGATTGCATATCTGCATGAACATTTACTGGATCATCTGAGAGAGGATAAGGTATTTCTTGTGGTGTTGTTAAGCCTGATGCCATAATTTTACATTATACCATCAAAAATGTCTGTGTTTGACAAAGTTCACTTTGGGTTGTTATAATTAAGGTGTTAAACACCGCAAGGTGTTTTTTTACTATAGGAGGTAATATGACTAAAGAAGATTTAGTTATAGGCTGCGTTGGTGCTCTTATTGGCATATCCGTTGTTTTTGGTGGCGGAAATGCGACAGCACTCAAAGAAGAAACTGTAGAAAAAATACAAGTGGAAACCCCAAAAGACGTTAAGAAAAAATATTATAATGCGACAAGTCTGTCTGATAAACAGTTAAAAGAACTGCTAAAGGCTGTAGGGTTTAAAGGCAAAGAGTTAAAAATGGCATGGGCAATAGCCAAAAAAGAAAGTAATGGAAGACCGCTAGCGTTTAATGGAAATACTAAAACTGGAGATAACTCTTTTGGCATTTTTCAAATAAATATGATTGGTAAATTAAAAGAAGATAGACTGGAAAAATTTGAATTAAACTCTGTGTCAGATCTTTTTAATCCAGTAATAAATGCTGAAATTGCTCACTATATGTCTAGGGGTGGAAAAGATTGGTCCTCTTGGACAAATTTAAATGGGGATAGGCTAAAAGAATTTTTAGCAAAATATCCGAATATATGATTAGACATATGAGACGGCACAGTATTTAATTCCATTGGTTACTTCCATTTCTTTGTGTAAGTAGTCATAGCCTGATGGATATATTAAAACATCCCCATAAGATAATTTTATCTTATCATTGCCTATTCTATCTTTAAATAAAAATTCTCCCCCAACATAATCGTCATTTAAAGCAACAATAATAGTATATTTATTTTTTGAACCATCCCTATCTATATCGTCATGAAAACTAGTTTCTTCTTTTTGAGAATATACTGTCCAATCTTTTGCTCCAAAAATTTCTACTTCTAATAAATCAACATAGTCCTTAATAAAAGGAAATGCATATCTATCTACTTTATACTTTAATTTAAAAAGTTCTTTATTATACTGTATTTGTGGGTTATTTACTGATAAAAGATCAGCAAAATTAAAAGTTCTAGTTTTTAAATATAGAACAGGCTTATTAATAGTTAAATCCGTGTCATTTAAATTATTTTTAGAAGATATTTCCCACACATTTTTATATGTCAAAAAACTTTCCAAAGCAGAAACGTGAGAAAGTAAGTCTTCTTGCAAATTTCCTTTATATAAAAATATTTTATCATCTAGTTGTATTTTATTCATATTAAACGCTTGCTCCCAACAAAATAAAGTTTTCAGTCAAATAAAAATTATTATTAGATAGTGAAATTGAAAACATCGGTAATTTTTCATTAACTACACTGCATGAAGAAATTTCTTTGTCAAATAACAATATATTTTTTGTGTCTGTTTTTATATCTTTGTTTAAGTATCCTGGAGCAATTTTGCTTAGGTCTAAAGATGATTCAGATGTCAGCCATGCAGTTCTTAATAACTGAATTTCTGAACTATCTGGGTTGGGATCTGAAGCGATAAAAATCTGATTATTAAATATTGCTTCATTGTCATTAACTTTAACTAAATCATTTTTTGAAGAATCAACACGACAGATATTGGTTATTATAGAAGAAGATAGTTCTAGGTCATTCTTGTATATTCTTTTAATATCTTTTGAAATAAAGTATTTATAAAAAATATCTGCTGGATTTGTAATTTCAGTATCAAGTAATTTTATTGATAATATTTCATCTCCAAACTTTAAATTTTCAACGTTAACTAATTCTCTATTTTTTAAATATAGTTTTGTTCTAATTGGTATAAATCCCTGAAAAAACATTGTGACTCCTACTTATTATGAACTAAATAGTTTCCAGCAATAAACCAGTCTTGTGGTTCACATCCAAATTGATAAACTGTAGCATCTTCTGTTAAATAGTCTATGTTAGAAATTTCAGTTTCTATTAGCATTCCATCATTATCAATAGAAATTAAAAAATCTCCTACTTCAATAGCGCCAGATGGAACTATTTCATAAGAGCCACTTCTTTTAATAAAGAATGGTTGTGTTGTAGAAAATAAAGACGAACTATCTTGATTAAAATACATTATAGTATTTTTAATAGATGGAACTACATCAACAACTGTAGTAAATGTTTTTTCTTTTGGAGTAAGTGTTTCAGATACAAAGCCAACATAATCAAAATCTCCTCCACCATCTTCAGAAGCGTCTGGAATTTCTTCAAATGAAACAGAAACAATCTCATCTCCAATTGATATATCTTTGGCTTTTACTTTGCCATTTTTTGTATCAATTAATGTATCTTCATGAACACAAGATGGTGGAGAAAATGCAAAAACTGGAGTAAAGCCAAATGGAGTAAAGCCAAATGGCGTAAAACCAAATGGAGTAAAGCCAAATGGAGTAAAGCCAAATGCACCAAACGGAGTAAAACTAAATGTATAGTTAACTAAGTTAACATTTGTTCCTAAAGATTTTACCTCTCCTGCTGGAATATCTTGTGATTTAATAGTATTATTTAAATTATTATCTGTTGTGTTTTCGTTAGTTGTAACATATGTAAACCCTGCACTACTAATATTAGACTCTGCAGTAGTTTTTGCTTGACCAACTACATTTGGAACAGAATTTTTTCTAGAACCTTTATTTCCACGACCAGTATTTTTAGCCATTATGCAACCAAGTCTCCCATTGCAACCCAAAGATTTGATGCTCTTTTTACAATAGTTGCACTAGACCATTGGGCTCTTAGTTTTAGTCCTGGTGTAGCATTTAATGTAACTCCAGATCCTGCAGCAAGTGTAACTTGTGAAGATCCAGTCTGTAATATATCAATAGCAGTTCCTATTGGAAAATTTACGGAAGATTCTGGTGGTATTGTTAGAGTTCCACCAGCAGACATTTCTATCATTTTAAATGAATCTGCTATTACTAATGTATAAGAGGTAGACTTTTGATTAAATTCATAAAGAGGGTCAACGACTGATGTCCATGTTGATCCAGTATAAATCTGTAAATCATTAATTGTATCCCCGTCAGCATTTTGTTTTAAGAATGCTATTGTTCCGTATATTGGAGAAGGAATTGCTGTATCTCTTGCAGATGGATTTAAAAATATATTAAAGTTTTTAGAGATTGTTGTAGAATCTAATGTTACTGCAGCAGAAAATGTTTGTGCAGCAGTCCAAGTGTATGCTGCAGCAGTATTTACAGCACCTGCAACCTGATACCATTGATTTGTTGCTTCATCATAAACATATGCTGGTCTTGGAGTTGAATTAATTGCTGCCATCATACCACCTGAATAAACGCACTAGTATTAGAGTCGTATACATACATCTCTAATGGTGTCGTTCCCTTTTTAATCCAAAGTAATCCGTCAACTAGTCCAGAAGATGGCTGAGTATTTTGATAAATTGATGTTGCAGATATTGGTGATCCAGTAACTGTTGCATCTGAGTCTACCCATAAAAATCCGTCTACTGGAGATGATGGCTCTGAGTCTTGTACTTCTGCTGCTGCAGCAGGATTTGCTGCATTATCATCTATTTGTGCTTGAAGATCATTTAATGTATATGCTAAAGATGGATTAACTAATTGTCCAAGATCAGTATTATTAATGTCATAAGTGGTTGATCCATAGTGATATAGTCTTAACGCTGCTTGAATGTCAGCAGCATCATCATAACCAGGAATTTTGGTTGGGTATACATTACCAATATTTTCAGAAGCCATAGTTCACCACCTTCCTCATTATATCACGATTCCACTATTGGGTCTAAAACAACTGTTATCAATAAATGAACTGTAACAGTAGCAGCCAAGTCTTCCCAAGTTGAACCATCTAATTCTGAAGCCTTTAAAGTTATAGATAATGTATCGTTACTTGCCCCAGTAATTGCAACTGCAGATATCGAAGATGCTGTTGGATTAGCATGTCCTATACTAAATTGAATTGAAAAGTTATCCTCTGCAAGTGGGGTTCCAGTAACAGTCACAATGTCTGCTATGGGTATTGCGATAGTACAAGATCCAGCAGTAAAGGTTTGTGCTTGAGTTTTATTATAGATAGTTGGATTTAATTTTAATATTGGAACCCAGGTATTTGTGCCTAGGCTTGATATATACTGATACAGCCAGGAATATTCTTCTCCTGGTGCGTTATTAACATAAAGATCATTTAAATATAAATCTTGTCCTGCTATTTGTCCATTAGATGTTAAAAGTGTTGGATTTCCAGTTCCTACAAAAACTTTACTGCCACGAATTCCAGTAGCACCTATATCTAGTTGAACATTTACAACTGGTGGTGGGCCAAGAACGGTAATATCGTCAGTATTTACTAAAACTTCTACTGCCATTAAACTGCTCCAGTAATATCATCAGTTACAGTAATTGTTCCAGTAAGCAGTGTAATAATATTAGTGGCACTTGAATTTATTTGAACATCATATACGTATGTTCCTGCAGCAAGTTCTCTACCTACGGCTGGAAGAATGGTACAGGTTATTGTATCGTTGGTGTCATTAACTATTGCTTGTGCAGTTTTCCTATTTGCTACCCCAGCGCTTCCTCTTACTGGTGCTATAGAATACTGAGCATTTCCAACATAATCATCTAATTGAAAGGTTGTGCCATCAGAATTTTTTGGGGATAAAACAAATTCGTGAGTATCTCCACGATAGTAGTTAAAATTATATGTTCCTGGAAAGGCCATTATTCCTCCGATAAACTATTATTATACCATTAACAGATAGACACAGTTATGCTTTTTAAAATAATTTCTGCTGAAAAATCTGTTCTTATTTGAGGTTTGACCTGGCTTCTATATGAGTCGTCTTCTATATATATGGTTTGATTTATAACAAAACTATATATATTTTGATATTTTAAAGACCCAACAAAGTTTGTAACCTCTTGTTTATTTTTTCCAAAAAATGCTCTTATCCAAACATCGGTGTTGGCAGAGTATGTGCTAAGTTCAATATCATATGATATTTCTATTTTTGTACCTGCAGCCAAGCCTAAAAAATTTAATGACTGAGCAGAATCTATCCATAACGTTTCGTTACTTTTTGGTAGATAATTTTCATTTTTTGACGAAGTTTTTAATAACAAACTAACCCATCCATTATCTCCCTCAGTAATTCCTAAAGTTGTTTTTTTATCTGATCCATTATAATATTTTGCCCACCCTGGCTGTTGTCCACATAGTGAGACACCATCTCTACCGTCTTTGCCATCTTTTCCTTTTTCCCCTCTAAGACCTTCTGGTCCTTGTGGACCTGGATCTCCTTTAGGCCCCTCTGGCCCTTGTGGTCCTTGTGGCCCTTGTGGTCCTTGTGGTCCTTGTGGTCCTTGTACAGGTATATATGAAGATGGCTGAACAACTGGCTCTGGCGCAATTGCATTTTGAGACTGTATAACTTTTTCTATATACGGGTCTTTTGTTTTGAATGGAGTAGGCACACTTTTACTTACGGCCATGACTTCCTACTTTTTAATTTTTACCGTTTTAGTAGTTCCAGATGCTGTAACACGAATAACGTCTGGCAAGTTATCTTTAACATTACTTACTTTTATGATAGCCACTATAAACCTCCAGCAACATCGCCGATAACAGATATTGTTCCTATTACTGGCGTCCAAACAGTATCATCTATTGTTACCTCTAAATCAAAAGTTAGTTCAGCAACAAGGCCACCATATGTTGTACCCCAGAATGCTGTAATATCGGCGGGGGCTGTAACAATGACATATCCATCAAAAGCCTCAACCTCTAGTTCATCAATAATATCTGTCTTACGATCATAGGCACTAGCAATAAATGACCAATCGCTTATATCTATAACTGTGGTTTCGTCATTTTCTAAAAAATCTACCCGAAGAGTTGAGGTATCTCCTCTAACTATACTCCATCTAATATTTACAGGATCAGCACCGAAGATCTCATTTTCACAGGAAGACATACTAGGATTATACCATAAAATAACATAATTCTATAAAGTATATAACGGTTTGATAACTATTCAAAAAACTGTCTCACTATGTAAGAATTAGACCGAAGAACGAAAATGTTTCGTGTATACTTAAATATATATTATATAAAAGAATACCTTTAAACCTTAGATATCTTTATATATTATATATAAGAGAATATGATATAATCTAAATATGTCACAAGTCAAAATTTATAAAAATCAGTTTAGCAATATAGACAGGCTTAGATTTTTAGAAATATTTAAACAAATGCCTGACATTATATGGACACAGAGTGACTGTACTGATGAAGAGGTAAATCAGTTAAAAGACTTTATGCCTTTTATAATAAAGTTTAAATTATCTGAAATGCACTTCAATATGATGCCTGTAATATCTAAAGACTTCAGGCTAGCAGAAAAAAATATAGAGTTGATACATCATGGATTTTCAAATTTAAATCAAAATAATACTCTTACAATAGACAGAAGAGTTGTTGGGAATAGTTTAATGCCACACGCCGATATTCCAACTGGAACATTTGAAAAGGAAAAAGGTGTATTTTTTGAAGATGGCTCAAGCCCTATAACAATGTCATGTGTATTTTATTGGAACGACAATTTTGAGGGCGGAGAATTAGATTTATACTTTGACATCGATCCAAAAGATTTACAACAAAATTCTCATTTATACGACTTTGAAAAAATACAGCCATCCTATACGTATAAGCCAGTTGCAGGAGATTTTGTCGTATTTCCATCTGGAATTGTTCATTCAATTAGACCAGTCACGAAAGGCGTAAGATACTCAAGCCAATATTTTTATAATAGAGAATATAAAAAATAATTATTTATCAGTTCTAGCAATATGAGACAACAAAGTTTCAAACATTTTATCAATCTTTAATTCCATAGATTTGTTGTCTTGATCAACTTCAGCAATTTTAATCTCAAGCCTATTAACCTGATCTTTCAAACTAGATCCACCATTAGGTCGCAATTCTGCGAGGTAGTGTTTGACAAGCCACTTGATACTTCCTGTCGCAAATGCTACAATTGTACAAATTGAAACTATCAATGCTGTTGCGTCAAGTAAAGACATGATGGGTAAATTATAACATTATTTTAAGGAGTTTTATAAATTGAAAAACGCTATATTGCAAACACTGCAAAAGGCTAAGCAAATTATTATCTCGCCAGATGTAGACGGTTTTATTTCGGCGGAGTTATTGCAGCGCAAATTCGGTTCGGTGGTTGTCGGGACATACGATAAAAATATATTATGTTTGGCGGACGAGATTAAGCCTGAAGAATGTCTTTTCGTCGACTGTGACATGAATACAAAAGAATTTGTTTCACTCGGAAATCACATGAGAATTGAAAAAGACAATATGGCTGATACGTCGTTCAATCCAAATCGGTTTTGGAATACGAAAATGTATACCTCAAAGTTTCCATTCGCAACATGTTTTTTAATTTCGTCGGCAATAGAGATTGATCTTGATCTATACGACCTCAAACGCATGGCTCATGCTGACTCAACTCTATCCAATATGGATAACTACAGCAAGAACATGCTATATTGGTCGAGTAGGCTCAGAGATAGCGATGTTAAACCAATTATCGAACAAACCATAGATATCTCGGATATAAGGGCAAAGTATCCAACACAATCATTTGCATCAAAAAGGTTTGGCAAGCAGCGCTATCTAGAAACAATCAACAATGCCCTAAATTCCGAGGGTATAGAACATAAAGAAATAAAGCGGGGGATAAAGTATCTATCCGACAAAGTAGGAATAAACACCCTATTAAGATATATGGACGATATAATATCCTATGCCGAGGTTTATTCAGGCGAATATAGTGTGACATATAGACAGGAGGTTGAATTTAAATGATAGATGTATTGATTGGTATGGCTCTAGGTGGTTTAATCATGTTTGGGCTTTATATTACCGTTAAGAAGGCTTTAGATGATATATATGGGGAACTTTAATGGTTAAGCCATGGGATCTTCTTAATCCTAATGAGCCAAGAAGCCAGGAGGAAATTGTTAAATCCCGCCTCGAAATCTGCAAGGCTTGCGAATACTTTAGGCCTAAAACAGAAACATGCAGAAAGTGTGGATGTTTTATGAAATTAAAAACAACTTTAGAAAATGCTAAGTGTCCTATTGGGAAATGGTGATATAATCAAATTATGATAGATCTTAGAACAATGCCACATATAGTAGTAGATAATGTTTTTACCGAAGATGAGATGAGGGCAATTTATAAAAAAATAGATAGTATTACAGATGGAAACCTTGCAGCAGGACGAGATAAATATGAGGGGTTCTTTAGGGTTAAGAGCAATGGGTTTCTTGTATATACAGACGATCAGTTTGCAGATTTTTGTACCCCGCAAGTAAAGCAAAGGATAGAAGAGTTAACTGGAATTAAAGTTACAAAAATTGGAATGCACTTTTCTAGGTATCAGGCCTATGATGGACTTAAGCCAAGACTAATGCCACATCTAGATAGACATTCTAAGACTGCAAACCTTACAATGACGGTTCAACTGTTATCTACCCCGTTTAATGATAAAAATAATCCAGATAAACAACTTAAATGGCCTTTATATGTAGACACTACAGAAGTTCCTATGCAGTTGAATAGAGGAGTTTTATTCTGTAGTAATTATCAGTATCATTGGAGACCTGATCTGGAGTTTGGTCCAGATGATAGGTATGATACTGTTTTAATTTTAATTAATCAAGATGAGCCAGGAAATCCAGAGTTGCCAGATGGTATTTTTGCTGACCATGAAAAATTTAATAAGTTAATAGAAACACATGGACACTTATTAAAAGAATCTTTAGAATGGCAAAAGGTATTAGACGCTCAGGCTGTTCCATGTACAAACCCAGACTGTACTATTCCAGGATGCATTAATGGTAATTGCGAAATGTCAGACTATCATCATGATAGTAATAGCGATTATCATAGACGAGATACCAACAAAAATATTTAGTTCTTGTGATCTTGTTCAGACTTACAAGAACATCCGTCACAGCAAAAATCTTGAAAAACTTTTAGTGCCAAACCATCGTTTTCAGCACGTATATATTTATCCAGATGTGATTCAAAGTTTTCTAAAAATGGCATAGTTATATTATACTAGATATCCCACCAACCACGAATAGTGCCTCCGCATTTATTGCATAGATTCTTTTCATGATTGCCATTGATATAGTTTTCTCTTATTAGTCTTGCATTTTCTTGCCAAAGAGGCTCATGTGTATCCCGCCCACAATCTGGACAAACCTCTGCATTCACATATTCGTATACATGCCTACATTTTTTTAGTTTTCCACCGACATTAGGATCCATCATGTGTTCTGGGACCGACAAACCATTTGGATAGATATAATGTATTACATTGGTAGTTGTATCTGGACCTACTATCTTATCTGCCCTCGCCAAACTACAGTACCATTCTTCCATGATTTAAATGTATGATTAAATTACTTTCTGCGTTCCCACTTGGTACCTTCTTGAACTATTCCGTCCCCGTCGCCATCACGAGCAGTTGCATCATAGCCATCCAGAAGGTTAATAAGTTCTTCTCTTTGATAGATAAGATCTATTCCGTATAGGGTTACGCCAAGCACATATATTAATAGGGCTATTGTAAAAACTTCCATAATTAGATTATACCCTATAGTGATAGAATGTGTATATGGATAAAAAGATTCCAGGATATAAACAGGTGCCTCCAGATTGGTGTGATGATTGTAATGCTGCTCCAGGAGGAGAGTGTCCTGACTGTGGATGCACCCACAACTGTTAAAATCTGAAAAAATTTTCATTTTTCCTAAAATCTGAATATTTTTCAAAGATGTACGATGCATGATTTAAAAAAATAAAATAAAAAAATATAGTGAGCACATAAGGGGGAAGGCTCATGTGCTCTCTAATACTATCTAAGGGGGGCTGTCCCTTGTAAGTATCCGTCAATTCCCAAGATGTCGCAAGTTATTTTAACTCTGTGATTTCTTTTTAGATTTTGTTTATACATGTCAATAAAGTATTGAACACTTTCCTTATCTGGCAATTCCATTGTTGATGTTGTGCCACTCATGCTAGTTATTGTTAGTTTCATTTAGTATCTCGTTTCTTTCTTGTTCTGTTGCTTTGCTATACCCTGCTGGGCTTCCGTATTTAGTAAGCCACGCCTTTCGGCGCAACTGTTCAAATGAGTAAGTAGTCATCTACACACTCGCAAGTTTCTACATGGTAATCATTGTCATCACCTAGAAAGATGTATCCTCTGCCGTAGCAGGTGTCGCAATCTATTGTCTTAACTGAGTTTATCATTTTAATTTTCCTTTCGTTATTGCTTAAAGTGTAGCAGGGGCTACTGACATTGTTCCTACTGTGTAGCCATTAGCAACTAGGCTATCCATAAGGTCGTTAATTTGACTTTCGCTAATCATGAGGCGATTTACCTCGGCGATTTCAATTCCGTTTTTTTCTATTGTATAACTTAGGTTTAGCATTTTGCTTGACCTACCTTTCTTTATCTTGATACTGCGTATTCTACTAGATACCCCTGACATTTTGGGGGATTTAGAGGGGGTCTATTCTGTGATGTCGCTCACATTGAATTGATTTGTTAGGTAATAGTTAGCCAAAGATAGACCTGCTATGGCTTCAAGGATAGCCTTATCCTCTTTATCGTAGCGAGCCTGTTGGGCTTTTCTAATATCGTCAATAAGTGGATTATTAGGGTTATTCTGTATCATAATTTCTCCTTTCAAGAGATTTATTTTTATACCCGCAATTTTAGCAGGTTAATTCTAAAAAATCAAATCAAAACACGGCGTGTCGCCTGTGGTGTTGGTCACACTTTGCGGGTGGTGACTGTACCCTTTGCGATAATCGCATCGATTCTAGCGTAATCTGCTAGAGTCTGCTCAGGTGTCTGAGCGATGATTTCATCTAATCTAACTTTATCCATTTTAGATTTCCTTTCTGTTTATCTTTATAGGAGTATCCTATAGCCTACCACTGACATTTTGACCCGTATCTCGGGCGTGTCGTAAAGTAATTTTTGTGGCGTTGATCACAAGGTCCCGGGGCCCCAAATGTCCGTTTTGTCTGTTTACGCATCTTGTGATTAAGTTCACAAAAAAAGATTTCCCCGATTTACGGCGTGTCGTTTTGATTTTTGTCAGTCTTATTTGATAGACTTACAAAGTAAGAAAGAAGGTAAGTAAATGAAAACTTATAAATTAACAATAGTAATCTCTGACGAGTATGCCGACGAGGACACTTCCTCTCTAACCTCTGCCGTATCTAACCTAGAGTATGACGGCTACACAATTGAGAGCCTAAGCATTGAGGAGTTAAAGTAAAATGGATTTAATAGACTTTCGCAACCATGTCAAAGCAGAGCGTGAGGCGCAACGCTTGACAAACCTACAAAAAATCTCTACAATTATTACCAATACAGAAAAGGAAAAAAATGACTAACGCAAACTATACAGACTACCCCTTTACCGCTAACGGAATAAACTTTATTTCTAGAATCATGGAAGGCTCACCTAATAATAGAATTATTGCTCGCCTGCCAGAAGGTGCGTTTGCTCAGATGAACGCTGAAACAATTTTAGAACTTATCGGAGATGTTTCACTATTAACAATTGAAGAACTCGAAGATGAATTAGAAAAAATAAATCAGGGTGGAACTCACTCTTTCGTATTGTTAGGAGAAAATAACTAATGTCACTTACTAAAACACACTTCAAGGCAATTGCCTCAATTCTAAACGATGTTAAAGATGAAATTCATCCGCAAGTCTATGAAGATTTAGTTGATGGATTTGCAACTTATTTTGGAACTAAAAACGAAATGTTTGATAAAGCAAGATTTGAAACCGCTTGCGGTGTTGATGAGTTAGGACTAATTGACGCATGATACTTACTGAGGGAGATATCTTAGCAATAATGATTGCTTTAGGTGGCTTAACAATTTTAACACTACATGCAATTTTTTCAATTCGTAAATTAGAAATTGAAAATAATAAATTGCGTGAACAAATAAAATCTAAATAAAAAATTGCGGGATCTAAAAAGTTCCGCAAAAATCCCGGGGCGTTATCCACAGGCTGTGCATTAAGGGATTATTTACGGGGCTTGTGATTTACCTCACAAAATGGCAGACACGACTTGATTTTGTCAGTAGCCTGTGATAGGCTCAGATTATTAAACGAAAGGAAATAAAAATGGATAAATTGGAATACGCACTACGAATAATTCAGAATTGCGATTTGTGTAATGGTAAAGGTAATCTCTATTGGTATAGTGGAGATGAGTATGCTTTTGAGGGTTGCGAGTGTAATCCTTATGAGTTAATTCTTGATGAAGACGGAGATGTAATTTGGGATAATGGTTTGCTAAGCGAACCTGAACTCCTAGCAAGTTTGGAGGCTAACTAAAATGGGAAGTAATCTTGCTAACGAAATGGCTAGTGGTGTATTAGATGATTTGGGTATTCAATTAGATTTGGAAACTCAGATAGGAATACACTTATCTAGTAATCACTACCCGCCCGTTCCTAAAATAATGGTTCAGGCTTGTATTGAGGCTATTGACGCAGTTAATGACGCAGGGCTATGGGATTTAGATATACAATTGCCTGAAGGAGTATTGTGGCGTGGCTTGACTTACGCACCTGCTAACGCTATTATTGAGGCTCACCACTTACACGCATGGCTTATAGAAAGAGAGGAAATCTAAATGGAATACAATTATGTTCTAACTATTGACTATGACGGCAAGGAGTTATCTACTTTCCGCATAAACGATTTTGCTACCGCTTCAGAATCATGGAATAAATGTGTTGATAGCGCAACTGCTAAGACATACGCTAAGTATGAATTAACAGACCCAACAGGTAAAACTTTTACCAAAATGTTCTATGCTAAAAATGGCTGATACAATGTTAGTCATGATGGATTATCGTTTAGTCGATGTTCTCAACGCAGACCAATTAGAAGTAGGCGATCTAATTGGTTTAGGCGATGAGGTTGTTGAACTAATTAGCATCTCACCAATTAAAGACGGATTTGCTGCCGTTGTTAAAAATAATTTCGATGAAAAAGAAGAAATTGAAATTGGTGACGACGAACAATTTGAGTTATTTATCTACGCTTAAAATCCCGGGGGCGCCCGATTTGTCCGAATTGTAATTAAGGGCGCAGATTGATTTTTCCCTAATCTTATGATATTATTATTTTAGAAAGGGACCCCGTGAAGTTAAAAAGAAGTAATGATAGAAAAGTTGCAAACGCAGTTTCACCTAATGGAAAAACACCTACGATTGCAAACACTTTCGGATTGCCTGCAGGAAAAGATTATTCATGCCCTGGGCAAACACCAATGTGTGCAAAGGTATGCTATGCAGGAAAATTAGAAAAAGTTTATAAAGGTGTAAGAGATACTCTTATGCATAATTGGAATTTATTAAAAGACGCAGACCATGACACTATGGAGGCGTTATTGCAAGATATGATTGATGATTTCAAGAAAGATTGCGAGAAGAGAGACGCTCAAAAATTATTCCGTATCCACTGGGATGGTGACTTCTTTAGTGATGAGTACGCATTCGCATGGAAGCATGTTATTCTAAATAATCCTGATATACAATTCTGGGTTTATACTCGTGTACCCTCCGCAGCAAATATTCTAAAGGGTATAGAAAACTTATCTCTTTATTTTAGTACAGACGCAGATAACAAAGATGAGGCTATTAAACTAAATAAAGATAACGGGATTAGGCTAGCATACCTTGCAGACACTTTCGCAATAGGTCAAGCAGATCTAAAAGAGATGATAGGTAAGCCTGGCGCAAAATGCCCTGAGAATAAAAAGGCTATTCCTCTAATTGACAAAGAAGGCTCAGCATGTGTAAAATGTAGTCTCTGCGTATTCAATAAAGCAGACATCGTATTCAGCGCAAAGAAAAGGTAGTCATGGAACCTATAATTATATTATTAGCACTAGGCTTGTTCTTTATCCTAAACGGGCTAGGCAATTAGTGTCTCAAATAGTGAGATTTTTAGATTTTGGACTTGACAAGAAATCTAAAAAATGAAATAATAAATACAAGAAATACCAAACTAACAGAAAGAAGGAAACATGTCAGTAGCAACTAACACCTATAAGGTAGGCGACCTATACACCTCACAGAAGTCAAAGGTGACAGGAACGATTACCGAAATCAAGCCAAACACAGACGGCACAAGCGTTCGTGTAAAACTTGATGTCAATGGCGCAACTCGCTGGACAACTTGGACAGCAAAGTAATTCCTAATACAGGAAAAGCCCTGAGCATGGCTACTAAAACTGCTCACTTGATTTTCTAACTTAGAAATGCTAGGATAGAATAAATACCCCAAACGAAAGGAAACACCCAAATGGCTAGAAATGGCAAAGCAATACAGGTCAAGATTGCTACTACAAAAGTAATCAAAGCACTTGAAACTAAATTGGCTCAACTCCAAAAGGATAAGGCTAATCAGAAAGTCAATGAGGAAAAACACTCAAAGGCTATGGAAAAGTATAACAAGGAAATTGGTAAATTAGCGGTTGATAAAATCTCTAAAGCAACAGACTTGTCTGCTCACACTCGCTATAACGGAGAAATAAATGTTCAGTTTATTCTTCCTGCTGGCACTATCACTCTACCTGAAGAACCTAAAAAGGATTTCGTGACTTACAATGATTGGCAGTATAACGAAATGGTAGAAGAAATTGAGAACGCAATTCGTATTCTCAAGATGACAGATGAGGAAGTAGTTAATACCTCAACCTATAACGCTATCGCAAGATACTTATAGCAAAATTGTGGGGGAGTTGGACAAAATCTAATTCCCCTGCTAAACTTAATACAAGACCCCAAAAACAGAAAGGACGACAAATGACACTCGGAGGATACACTTATCAGATTGGTGATTTATTCACTACATCAAGAACTGGTATCACAGGACGAATTGAAAAGTTTGTTCCGCAATCTCGTAATGTCACTAAGGTAATGCTTCGCTTGGCTAATAACCAAACAAGATTTGCTATGGTGAAAACAATTTAATAAATTTGTGGCGGTTTGAACTGTGTAATCGCAATTGCCCCGCCACAAACCTTTTCTCTCTTGCGTTCAAGGCAGATAATTCTGCGAAAGTCCCCTAGAGAGATCGTCCTGAGTATGACGTAAAACTGCTCCCTTCAAGATGCGGGCCCGGGATTTTGTGAGGAAGATCACATAACGGCTTACGGCAGGAATTGTATTTTTCCCAGATTTTTGGTAAAATTAATTAAAGAAAGAAAGGATACCCTAAATGATATCAACCGCACTTGCTTTACAAGAAGCAACACAAGAAGCAGTACATGACGAAATGGTTATGGCTATGGCTTCTGAACTATACCAAAACAGAGATACTGATTCAGAATCTTTTGCTAAAATGCTATACAGATATTCTGCGCTTCTCGCTTCAATGACTACTACCCTTGTAGTTAATGCTGTATTGACAGAATCAGATTTACATGATTTACTTAATACTATTAATGAAATGGATTCCATGGGAAAGGATATTGAAAATGGAAACGACTAATGAAACTGTGCAGGCTCCTGTGCACTATAACCCAAATCAGTTAGTGACTTATAAAGTCATTAGCAATGATACAACTACGTACCCCACGTCTAAAGTTACTGATATTGAATGGGCCTTGGAATCTTATCGAAATACCAAAGAAAGATTTCATACTCAGTCTCAATTGATATCTAATCTAGAAGAGATGCTCCCAGGCTGGATAGAGGATGAAACATCCGCTGAAGATATTGTCTCTCAACTATGTAACTTGTTTGGATTTAATCCAACCAAAGATATTGAGTTTGAAGCCAGTGTTATTGTTAGAGGAACCGTTAACATTCCGCTTGCAGATGTTGCTGATTTTGATATTGACAACGTCGACTTATATGTTGAAATTAATTCGTATTCATATGATATAGATGCAGAAGCAGAAGTTGAGAATGTAATACAAGTTTGAGATAGGGGTATCTATCCAAAAGATCCTGGGCCAAGATTTAAAACTGGCCCAACAAAATCCCGGGGGGCAAAATGTCCGATTTATACCTTTTACGTTACGTAACTTGATTTTGTCACCCTTATCTGCTAAGATTGTTTTAACTTAAAGAAAGGAAAAAAATAATGGCGCATGAATTAGAAACACAAAATGGTGTTGCTTCTTTTGCATCTTTCCGTGAGCCTGCTTGGCATGGTCTAGGCACAGTATTCACAGAAGAAAAAAATACGGCTGAAATGCTTGCTGCTGCTAATCTAAATAATTGGAATGTTAGATTGGTTGATGTTGAAATTCCAAATACTCTAACCTCAGATAAGTCTTATCAATATGTTGTTAGAACAAACCCCACTAATAAATCTCAGACAGATGTTTTGGGTGTTGTTGGTGAGCGTTATGTCCCCGTTCAAAATGAGGAATTATTCGCATTCGGTGATAATATCCTAGACGGCGGTGGTCGTTGGGAAACCGCTGGCTCTATTCGTGGTGGTCGTGTTGTATTTGGCTCTCTTGCATTAGAGCGTGAGACTGTATTAGACCCAAATGGTGTTGCGGATAAGGTTAAAACCTATCTTCTTATCAATACATCGCATGACGGCTCAATTGCTATACAGGCATCAATCACGCCCGTTCGTGTTGTATGTGCTAACACTCTTAACCTTGCTCTAGGTGCTAAGCGTGGTAAGAATGCAATTAAACAATCTTTCAAAATTCGTCACACCCAGACGGCAGAGGGAAAGATTCAAGTTGCTCGTGAGACTTTAGGTCTTGCTAATAAATATATGGACGCTTTCGATTTAATGGCACACGCCATGATTCAGAAAGAAATCACAGCGCAACAGTTTAACGACATTGTGCTTGCTGCTTATCCTAAACCAGAAGATGACAAAAAAATTGCTTCTACTAAGTGGAAGAATAAAATCGATGTCATCAATGATATTTATACTGGTCAATTCAATGGCACTATTGCTGGCACAGCATGGGGTGCGTTCAATGCTCTAACCGAAAGATTAGATTGGCATCGTTCTGCTCGTAGTGGTTCTAATGAATCTCTCCTCGCTGCTGCTTCTGGTTTTGATGCAACAATTACAGCAGAAAAAAATCGTTTGCTAAGTATTGTAAAAAATACTTTAGAATTAGTTTAATCTAATTCAACTCCTGAGCATGAGTATAAACTGCTCCAATTTTTTGCCGTGATCTAAAGGGCCCGGGGGTCACAAAATGTTATATTTTTTTTCATTAAGATCCAGTTGATTTTTTCCCCGAATCTTGATAGAATTATAAAACCTCAGAAAGGAAAATATGTTAGGCTATAAAGAACAAGATGTTGCAGAAATGTTATATGGAGTTCAAACTGCTATCTTATTAATTAATACTGATGAGAATCCTGCTATTCATAGGTACCTTGCCAATACCGCAGATCTATTAGAAGGTTTATTAGCAGAAGGTCATATTTGACAAACCCAAAAATCTAGACTAGAATTACATTAAGGAAAAATAGAAAGGACCCCCATGCCCAACTGGGTATTTAACTCATTAACAATTGAGGGTAGCAAGGACGATATCTCTGCTATCAAACAACAACTTAACAAACCATATGTCCGCCAACATGATAAATGGAATATGGAAACAGGTCAAATGGAGATTACAGATTATACTTATAGTAATCCTGTGTTTTCTTTTTGGAACATTATATCCCCCACTGATTTAGAGGCATACAATGGACCTCAACCAGAGGTAGATTTATCTAAACCTATAACCTTTGAATCAAACCATTGGTATGACTGGAATGTTAGAAACTGGGGAACCAAATGGGATATAGCAGTTCATGACGGAGAAGAATATCCTGAGACTGAGATTACTATGGAAGCAGAGGATACTCTTGGATACCGCTTCAATACCGCTTGGTCTCCACCTCTAGAGGCTATAAATAATCTATCACAACAATATCCTAATGTAGAGTTTGAACTATCCTTTGAGGAAGAAACAGGGTGGGGTGGAGAAGTAGTCTTTTCTGGAGGGGAACTTACAGAAACAGAATCCTATGAATCTAAATGCAGAGACTGTGAATCTATAAATACCCTAGAGTATTGCGATAACGACTGTGGTGAGATATGTTCATCTTGTCATTATATGGGAGAAGCAGACCTTGACTGTGTTGCGGAATGCCCTGAGCATATGCAATACTTAGATTCCGAACATGTCCCTGATTACAGAATGGATGAGGCTAATGCCAAACTATCTAATTAAATATATGGAAGCCCACATCATTAGTCTAAACCAAGATATCTATGAGTTGGCTCAAAAAATGGAGGGGTTTGATGAGGATTCAGAGGACTTTATTGAATTAGACTTTCAATACAACTTCCTTAGTGGACAAGTCCATGGGGTATCACATATACTAGAGGTAGCACGAGAAAGGGAAAATGGATGACAACACCTAATTACGTAATGGATGAGCGACTGCAGAAAATGGTCGACATGAGGATTCCTGGTTTGGACATTATGCATGGGGAACTAAAGGGCCTGCTCCTGGAGGCTGAAAACGAATTAGCAGAGGCGCAGCGGATAGAAGAAGAGAACGACTATGACGACGCCCTAGAATCTATGGAGCGTAAATATTGGGAGGGTATGGTAGACGCCTACTCACATCTATATAAACTAACATATCAGATATCATTCGCAGAAGCAGATAGGGACAAGTAATGCAGATCTACGAGCAATTGACATTACCATTAGATTTTGATAGTATTGAACAAACTAGAAAGGACTAGAAATGGACACGAAAACACTTACATACATTGGCTCATTTGGGGTTGATAGTGGGCAAGCCATGGTTGGCGACCCTTGCTATCTAAACGAATGGGAGCCTTGGAATAATGAGGGGGAAGCATTTGATAACTACCCCAAACATAAGGGCAAGTATTCTTATCTTGGCTCTTGTGAGGCAACATTAACCAAAGGCTATGGAGAACTAGGAATTGGTTCTGCGGTAGCATTCTCAACAGGCTATGGCGACGGAGTTTATCCAGTTTATGCTGAAATAAACGAGGACGGCAGAGTTGCTAAGATTGTTATTGACTTTATTGGAGAGGACGAGGAATAGTGGGAGATAGAGTCGTCTACAGTATCAAACAAAATAAAGATATGTCTGTCAATTTGTACAGCCATTGGGGTGGGTATAGTAGGTTTGAAGCACTGGCTAAAGCACTACATGCTGCAGAGCCAAGGTGGAACGATGTCCCATATGCAACCCGTATCATTGTTTCTCAATTAGTTGGTGATGAATGGAATCAGGAACTAGGGTTTGGTCTATGGGCCAGCAACAGCCATGGTGACTGGGGCGGGGACCATCCAGACATTGTCATTAATCTAATTGATAAAACTATTACAGATGAAACTGGCACGCATTCATTTGAAGAATTCATTAACTACCACGGAGCAGTAACAGTTTAAATGAGGGGCCCTATGGGTGAGGGCCAATGGGGAGTAGCGCAGGTTTCGTCCGCCTTGCGCTCTCCCAACTAATTTGATAGAATAGGAGCAACTATGTATAGACTTAGACGAAGCGAAGCACCAACCAAAGAAGAAAAGGTAGCACAACGCATTTCAACAATCGTGTCTGACTTCTCTCTAGATTTGGAAGCGGTAGGCTATTATCTTGCCAAGTCTGTCCCTCACATAACATTTGTTAGAGCACTTGAAATTCTTGAAGCGGCACGGTATAATAAAGATGTGGCAGAATACTACAAGCAAGGTGGATACTATGACGAGGGTCTATTCTAATGACTACTGCTGAAAATAAGATAAAGATACTTTCTGAATTGTGGATGGATTATAGAGATGAAGAAGGGTTTGCTGAGTTTGTAGAATATAATGATATTGGTTTGCCTTTATCTTGGTTTATATATTCAGAAATAGTTACACCTACTCCTAGAGCAGATATTTATATAACAGAAACATTTGATATGCTTCTGGCTTCTCTTGGTTTGGAAGATGCTACGGGGTTTGAGTCTCTTGAAGAAATGTTAATAGAGGCTGCTCAATAAAAATCCGGGACCTAGTTTTCCAAACCTCTAAACCTTATTACGATCCAAACCTTTATTTCCCCAAAAATAAGATTACGATCCAAACCTTATTTTCCCCAAACCCTATGTTATAATTTAATTATGTCAAACCTTGAATGTCCAAATAAAACCAAATGTTATTTCTGTGATAAGGATGCAATATATACATCTGATTACGATGGTTATATAGTAGATACTTGTGATAAGCATTTTAAGTATAGGTATATGGGTTGATCTTAATCCCCGCCCAAAAAAATGATATAATCTCATCATGACACCACATCGTTTCGCAGATCTATTCAAGAACCAACGCCGCCAGTCACAGCGGGAGCGGGAGATGGAAGAAAAAATAGAACACATGGTGTCCTTTGCATTCTCACCTGTAAGACATCCCGTGAAAACTTGGCGGGACATAATAAAGTTCTTCAAACCTAAAGATCGTCAGAGTAGTTGACAAACCTTTCAAACCTTTGATATACTTAATAGATCAACGATAAGGGGTTATTGTTGATATGTTACACAATAAAGCCTGGCTCTTAATTCCTTTCTAGCCAGGTTTTATTTTTTTATTCTTTTTAAAACTTTTTATAAATTTTATTACGAAATATTTATTTTTTCCCCAGGTTTTTAAGGTTTTTTATTATTTTTTGCGGGGAATTTAAGGGCTTGACAAACCATTATATCCATGGTATAAGGCATATTCGGGGCATATGGTTTGAAGGTTTGAAGGTTTGAGATAGGAAGGTTTGATGGTTTGGCATTACGAAGCCCCTCTCCAAAACGCTCCATAACACTCCACTATCCTCCACTATCTTCTTCAGTCAGAAATAAATATCATCAGTAAGAAATATAAAGGCTGTTATAATCAGTTTATGGACAAAACCATACAAAATAAAATTATAGAAAATATCTTTTCGGATAGTCAAATAGCCTATTTAAAAGAGTGGATATCATCAAACCTTCACAAAATAAAACTCAATAATGATCCTGAACGTGGTAGAGATGACCTTGATTTGTTTGAAAGATCAGATAAAGAAAATACCATAAACCAAGATATCGTGGATACGGTCCTAAGCCATTTTGACGAGGGGTATAAAATTATCCATGTAACATTTTCTGACTATAATAACAACCACATAAATCCAAACCTTCCACCACATAAAGACCCTAACTATCCAGATAAGGGTTTGACATTTGACTATCAATTAGAATCCAATGTTGATTGGCCATTTTGTATTGGCGATGATTGTTTTACTATGAAAGACAATCAGGCTATTATATTTAACCCAAAGGCACATCGCCACTATAGGCCAGATCAAACCTTCAAAGATGGAGAGTATGTTCGTATTATATTTTTCTATTTAGATCGTGATTAATGGCGGGTATATAAAACCCTAATATCGGCCATATAAGGCTATTAGAGAAACCTTCAATCCTTCTCTTGGCTGATATCATCTATCTGGTCTAAAACCTTCTTGGCGATATCTAGGGATTCTTTCTCTTTATGTTTAGTCTTTAGGTATGGGGCTATTATTTTTGCTACCCGCTTCAAAATATGCTCGTCCATATGAAAATATTATATCATTTTCAAGCATATAGAAGGCATTAACCTTTAGCGCACCGCAAGGTGCGTAGGGAGGTTTGATATTTCTATTTTGCGCCGAACTTAAAAGCATTTATATTATTGACTTTTGCCCGAACCTTTGAGATAATTGGATATGACCCGAATTGTTATTTGCGACGAATGTAAAAAAGAGATTGAAGTTAGATGGGGCATATTTGCCTCTGATACCCTACGCCGACATAAAAAAGAACATTAAGGTGATATAATCAGGTTATGGCTACCCATAATCTTTTTACTCTTAGCAACTCTTCTTCTATCCTATTAAGTCGTTATGGCACACACTCTGGAGCAGATGTTACGATCCAAAATGTCAATGCTTCTGGCTATATTTATCTTGGCGGTAACAGTTCAGTATCATCTACAAACTATGGATTTAGAATACTACCAAACCATTCTATCTCATTTGAACTTCCAGGAAGTGACTCCATATATGCAATCTCTTCTGAAGATGCAATGAAGGCTGCTGTATTTATTACTAATCTTGAATCAGGATCATAATGGCACGCTTTACTCATCCCGCCTTCGGAGACGTCGGAGGACTAACAACTGAAATCAAGTCATATTCTCCAGTATGGTCTGGAACTGGTTTAGCATTTACTGGAACGCCAGCAACTGGCTCTTATGTTAAAATTGGTAATTTTGTCATAGTTCAAATGGATGTTGTTTTTACAACAGTTACAAACTTTGGAACTGGGCAGTATTCTTTAACATTACCATTTGCCTCTAAATATCATACAGACATATATGGTGGATCTGCTCATGATACTCTGCCTAATTTAAAACATTATAGTTTAAAGGGGCATTTGATTCCATCTAGCACAATTATGACCATGTGGCAGCATGCAGGATCTTCTGAAGATATACCTATGACTTCTAATGTTCCATTTAATTTAACCACAGCAGATAAATTTCATATGTCATTTTCATATATTTGTGAGTAACTATGTATAAACTATTACATTTTACCGCTGACTGGTGCGCCCCCTGTAAAAGATCAAAACCGATTGTTGATAAGTTTATTAGTGAAAATGATATAGAATATCAGGCAATTGATATTGATACAGAGTTTCATACTGCTGGACAATATAATGTATTGAGCATTCCAACATTTATTGTATTAAAAGACGGGGAAGTCAAAGATAGATACACTGGCGTCCCCACAGAAGCCATATTGAAACATTTATTGTCTTCATGATATACTGACAATATGTCAAAAACTATAACATTTTTAGCACAAGATGATCATGTGTGGAATGTTAGACCAAAACCATATCCTGCAGCCAAAGGAATTCCTAGTTGGTGGAAAGATATACCAGTATACAGTGGCAATGGTTTTGATGTTAATCCTGCGTCTACTGTAACAGTAAAAAGGTGTGTACCAACAATAGACATGCTTGTTGCTGGATATTATGTTCCATTATGGGCAGATATTTTTGTAAAGAGGGATAACGGAAAATTAAAAACAAAATGGACAACACGTAGAGCGGTAATAGAAACTTGGTCTAAAGAACAAGTTAGTTCTTTTAAAATACCAGAAGGCTTCAGCGATACAGTATTTAAAAACCTTCACGGCTGGACAATAAAGACTCCTCCAGGATGGTCTTCCTTGATTATTCATCCAGTTGCATACCAAGATGCACCATTTTATACTATTCCTGGCATTGTAGATACTGATATATACGATGGAGAGATTAACGTACCATTTGTTATTAAAGATAGTTTTGAGGGGATATTAGAAAAAGAAACGCCAATGTTTCAAGTGATTCCATTTAAAAGAGAGCAGTGGGATTCAAAATTTGATGTAAAAAAACCAAACCAACACTTATTTGACAATGAAAAGTTGTACTCAAAAATAGAAAGAGCATACTATTCATTAGTTAAAGATAAAAAAATATATAGATAGGAGATATAGATGAAAACAGCACTACTAATGGTATTATCATTTGCAATTGGATGGGCAGTATGCTTTATTCAGATGACCTATGGCGTCGATCAAGATGGCGTATGGATATCAAATAAGTCAAAAGATGATTACGAGTTATAAATGGAAGAAGACTTTCAAGACGAACGCTTCTATGTAAGGGTTCCAAATGATTTCTCTAAATTATCGGAAGAAGAGAAGCAAGAGTTTGCTATGAAATCAGCAGAAATGATTCTTAGAAATTATCAGAGTGATTTATGGACCTGGAACAGTCGCTTCGAAAAAGAATAATAGAAATATTATTTGAAGAGGTGGGGAAGATTAAAGTTCATATAATCGACCCTAATAGTTCTATCCTTGAGATTGAATATGAAGAGATTGCAGATAAGATACTTCAAGAGATACAGGATTGGCTAGGACCGTTTTAAATATATATCTGATGTAAGATTATCATTTAATGCAAAGGCATATACATACCAATTAGGATTTTTATATAAGAATTCATTGATTGCTGGAACTACCCCCATCTTTTCTCCTGTTTTTGTTTCATTAAAATATATATTATAATCATTAAACCCTAAAATTGCGTTGTCCTCCATAATATCTTCTGACATTTTTATTTGTGACATTATGGATTCATGGGTAGTGTCATAGTCCATATACAAAAAGTCATACTTTTCACTATTAATTTTAACAAACTCCTCATACCCGCCTTTAAATATGTTTACATTTGGTATATCTAAAAATCTTTTTTTAACAAATTCAAAATGCTGTTCCCTTTTATCCCATCTAGGCGCTGGGTATTCTGGAGCGTGCCAATCAATATCATTAAATGGATCAATTAGGGTAGATATTTTTGGTGCTACTTCATTAATAACATATAGTGAAAAGTCTCCAGCAAGAACCCCAGCCTCTAAAAATTTGATACCTTTAGGAAGGGTTTTTATAAAATCATATCTGCTACTAAACATTTTTGCATTTTTTATTTGATTTTGAGGGATCATTATTTGAGGCATAAAAAAATTATAGCATATCAATAGGGTATAATGGATTTATGACACAAGAAGAATATATTAAGCCGTCCAACACGCCAGATAAAAAGATAGACAATATCAGTAAAATAATTGGCATTGGCCCAGATACAATAAAAGTTATAAAAGATTTTATTGACCCTCAAGACATTGAGGAGTTTTTAAAATTTGGTAAAAGAGTTTCTAGATATAATCAAGATAAAACTCATCATTATACTGTTAATGCTATTGCTACAGAAAATAAAGACTTAAAAGATCTTTTTGTTAAATATGAAAACAAATTAAGGTCAAAAGCAGAAGAGTTATACGGTCTTAAACTAAACAAAGATAGGCCTTTAGATTTATTTATTCATCCAGAGGGTTCGTATTTAGAACCTCATACAGATATTATTGATTATCATCAAGAAGAGGTCTATGATCAACCGAATTTATTTGAACAACAAAAAAAAGATTGGCCATTTTTATGGAGTGGTCATTTATCTATTATCTGTTATCTAAATAAAGATTACGATGGTGGTACTTTATATTTTCCAGACCAAGATGTAAAGATTGTTCCAGAACCTGGATTATTTGTTTGCTTTCCTGGAAATC
>JACCDW011513297.1_pt1 | contig 56785 bp, 40 predicted proteins | sample 7449781 | NCBI WGS metagenome assembly JACCDW01 (sample SAMN15323449, study PRJNA562643) | freshwater metagenome | isolation source: river surface water | place: USA:Blue River Watershed | collected 2017-08-18
CTCAGAAGCAAGTGGATTTTTCCAACCACAGTTCTGATTTTGTGTAGTGCGGCAGTGATTGGAAAAGCAACCTTTGAAACTTCTAAGACATCTTTAATTAAGGCGTCGGATACTGCAATTGTATTGCAGAAGGATTCTTTATTTTTTGATACTTTGGCTTTATCGTTGAAGAAAATTCCCACCGTGATGGCTATGCATCATGTTGCATTGGAAGCAATTCCGCAATGGGCAAATATTTTTACTGCAGTGAAAATTATTGAATCGGGGGTAGACGGTCAATATTCTAAATATTCTCGTTTGTATAATAATCTAGTGGGAATGAGATACCCTAGATCAAGAAAAACAACAGCAGTCGCTAAATCGAAGACGAATTATTCAATCTACGCTTCTTGGTATGATTGTATTTTGGATTTCGGAATCTATTTGGATGGAATAAATAAAAGTTTTGCGAAGAAGAAAGGAAGACCCACACAAAGCGACCAAGAAATGGTTAAATACTTATACGGTATTTATAATACAAATGTTCGTTGGAGAAATGATGTATTGAAGGTGTTAGATAAGATTCAAGAATCGAATCAACCTAAAGAACCAACGATTATGTACAACGATCCAGCCCTCAGCGTTCCCTCAGAAAATTAGGTATTTTAACTTTTACGAGATAACCAGATTTGGAAGCTGGAAAACAAAAAAGCTATGATAAAACTAAGTAAGTTCAATCCAAAAATTGCGGTATAATTCCAATAACCTGAAGTGATGGATTGCGCAGAAATTCCAGCTGGAATTTTTGGAATTATAGCAAAACATCCTGAAATAAGTCCTCCAACAATAATTCCAAGCTCAAGGAAAATAAATATCATCGCCATCGCTTTACCTCTATGCAACTCTCCAGCTGTATCCGAACCCCATGCAAATAAACTAGGGGCATTAAATCCTTGACCTAATCCATAACACAAGGCAGAAATAATAAAGAATATCTCAATATTTAATGCCATTTTTAATGAAATTGCTACTAGAATCCCCATCGATATTATTTGAAAAAATGTACCAATACTTGTGCTCCAAGCTCTGCCTAATTTATCTGAAATTCTGCCACTGATTAATCTAAAAAACAGGGAGGTTGCTATATAAATACTTAAGTAATAGCCTTTGTCTTCGTATCCTAAAGATTGCGTAAAGTCCGGCATTATTGTGAGTAATGTACCTAACGAAATACAAACCAATCCCATGAGTAGCGAGGGTTTCCAAGCCGGCCAATAAAACAGAGAAGAAATTTTAAATTCAAATTTATTTTTCTCGGATTTCACGGGTTTTGTTTCGGGTAACCACTGAAACAAAAGTATGGCTATTGCTGCGAAGGCTGAGCTAAAGTAAAACAACCAATTCGAGCCTAAATGAAATGCAATTTTTGCACCTAGAACGTATCCCAAAGTGGTTCCCATATTATTGAACATACCTTGCCAGCCCATGGCTCTTCCTCTATGACTCTCGGGTACTACATCCGCCGTGTATGCTGTAAATCCAGTGGGTGTAAAACCGGTAGAAAATCCATGAAATACACGTACCCATAAAAAAGTTATTGCCGATCCCGCCATTGGATAAAACCAACCCGAAATCAAACAAAATAAACAACCGCCGATCATAACTACTTTTCGGCCAACATTATCGGCCAACCAGCCACTAAACGGACGTGCAATAAGAGCACTGAAAGAAAATAAGGGAATAATCCAACTTACATAAGCATCGCCACCTCGAGATCGTAATTCAGTGGCTAATTCTGGAAGTATGATATTAAAGGACAGGAAAAAACTAAGAGCACCAATACACATTATCCAAAACTCTCTTGGGAATTTTGAATTGTTTGAAGATGAATTTTGAATAGACATCAATACTTTCCTACCAATGGCATAACTCGGCCTTTCCCAAAAGCCTTGGAGCTAACTCGAAGTATAGGGGGGGCTTGATAGCGCTTGTATTCGCTTCCATTTACTAAAGAGATTACTTTATCTACCGTAGAAGGTTCGTATCCCAGCGTTATTATTTCATCTCTACCACGTTTTAACTCAATGTAATTTTTAAGAATTTCATCCAAAACTTCATAGGGTGGCAAAGAATCCTGGTCTTTTTGACCCGGTCTTAATTCGGCCGATGGGGCCTTGTCGATAATATTCTGAGGTATTAATTCTAAATTCCTATTGATGTATTTGGCTAATGCATATACTTGTGTTTTGTAAACATCGCCAATGGGAGAGAGAGCCCCGCATAAATCCCCATATAATGTAGAATAACCTACACTCATTTCGCTTTTGTTGCTAGTATTCAATAGGATATATCCAAATTTGTTGCTAATACCCATCAATAATACAGCCCTAGATCTTGCCTGAATATTTTCCTCTGCCAAGGAGAATGGTAAATTTTTAAAAACGGGTTTTAACGTCTTAATGTAGGAGTTGTAAATATCTTCAATTGGCAGTGTAATTGGACTATTGTCTAATCGTCTAGATAAATCAATAGCATCGTTTATACTATGATCTGAGCTATACATAGAAGGCATTAAAATGGGATGAACATTTTTTGCCCCTAACGCTTCTGTGGCCAGCGCTTGAATAACTGCACTATCTATTCCTCCACTTGCTCCAAAAGTAGTTGCTTTGAAACCCATTTTCGAGAAATAATCTCGGATACCAAATACTAAGGATTGATGTAATAAGGCAATATCATTGGTCTCTAGGGGGACAGATTTTTCTGCTATGAATTCCCCATTCTGGTATTGTAAATAAGCTACTGATTCCTCAAAACTTGGCAATTGGGCTGCTACTTCGCCACTTGCATTTATAGCCCTTGAGCTGCCATCAAATAATAATTCCGTGTGAACACCCACTTGGTTGCAATACAAAACTGGGACCCCAAATCTACTCGCTTGACCTGCAAATACTCGATTCCTAAGTGATTGTTTACCAATATGAAATGGGGATGCCGATGGATTTATAATTATATCAGCTCCCAATTTAACTAAGTCCTCACCGGGATGCTGTAGATATTCGAAATCATTGTAAATATCCCAAAGGTCTTCACAGATTGCAATTCCAATTTTTGTGCCCTTGAAGTCAATTATCTGTGGGTTTGTACCTGGTTCAAAATACCGTCGTTCACTAAATACATCGTATGTAGGAAGTAAGGTTTTTGGAATGATATATTCAATTTTACCGTCGTTTACAAAACAGCAAACATTTTGTAGCTGTCTACCTTTTCCAGGATTACGCATAACGCCACCAACAATGGCAGCAATTCCATCGCAAGCCATAGCAACGGCCTCCAAACTTTGTTCACATTTCTCGATAAACCATGGATAATCTAATAAGTCATCAGGAGAATAGCCACAAACGGATAATTCTGAAAATACTACTAAATCGGTTTTGTTTTGCTTGGCTTCAAATAATACATCGGCAATTTTTGCTGTATTACGTTCAAAATCACCAACCTTATAATTTAATTGAGCTAGGGCAATCTTTAGATTAGCCATGAATGTATTAGAATATAATACCCATGTTGATAGCAATCATATTGCTACGGGCGTTTACACGTTTGTCTCTGAAAAAGTCGTTGATAGCGTTATCAAAGCGCAAACCGGCAGTAAATCTTGTATTTCCTGTAAGTTTATAATCCAAACCAACTCCGATGATTGCTGGGAAACGAACACGCGCTACATCATCTTTGAAATCATATTCTTTCTCGCCAACTGCGGAACCTACCACATTTGTTCCAGAGAATTGATAGACATCGTCTGCCTCTAAATTAGGGTCGTGGAATGATATTCCTTTATTATCAGGATAAACACGTTGTTGAGTGCCAATAGTGGTTGTTGTTAATCTACTTCTCATCATAAATGAAGGCGCAATTCCCACCTGAATATAATATTTCATATTCCCAATTTCTTGGGTTTTCATTTTAATCCCTAAGGGGATTTGGAGATACTGATTTGAATAATTAAACTCCAATTCACCCCCCTTAAAACTGGTAGTATCATATCCTCCACCTATTTTGGGAGTCACGTTTTTTAAGGTTGTAGTTGAAGCGACTTTTACTGGGATCGTACTAACATTTAATTCGGTGGAAAAGAAATAATTACCGCTATTACCTAAAGCAAAGTCTCCAGTAAGACCGTATGTAAATCCTACACCTGCACCGTTGGCTTTCATAGAACCGCTTTGAATTTTAGCCCATGCAATATTTGGACTTATTCTTATGCCTAACTCCATTGTATTCAATGTTTGAGAGGTAGATTGACTAAAAAGCGCGCTACTTATCATCGCAGTTAAGCCAAAAGTGATGTTTCTTTGTAGTTTCATAATCGTATTCATGCAAAATTCAATAAAATTTACACCAAACAAACTATGGATTTATCCCCTTGTTTGGGTAATTCTGTTTTCTTGTACACAAAAGGATAACGATTCCCTTAGTCTACAACCCAAAATAGAATATAAATCCTATGTCGATGAGCTTGATAGTTTACGTCTTAACGGATGTAAAGCGGAAGATATTGTAAGCTTAAGGAAAAAACATGGCCGATTCTTTGATTTATGGTGGCATGAGGTAATGGGATTAGGGGTTCTAAATATGGCACCCGATTCCGTTAAAGCTGCCCAATTTCAGTATTGGATGAATCAAAATTCTAGGGTGTTTCTCTGGGTAAAAGATCATTATAAACGAGAAACTGAGTATAAGGATTTGCTTAATGACGCTCTGACAAAATTACACGGAGAACTCAATGCTTTCAATGATTCGCAAGCAGCGGATTTCGTTGTGTACGATTATTTATCCCAATTTAGTAATTACAGTACGTTTACCGATGAACAAACCGCAACGGAAAATGGTAAGAAAATAAAAAAATACATTTTAGCTTACAGTAAAGAAATGTTTCTAAACGATACATTTCCAGTGTATTCGCAACTGGATTTACCTTCATTTTTTACAAAATATTGCGCTACCAATCAGATTGCTTTTCAGTTAGTTCTTGGATACATAAAAATGCGTTATGAACCTAGTTATGTACGAAAATCAATGTTGGATGAGGCTGTTTTTCAAGGGAAATTATGGCATTCGGCATTGGAAGCGTTCCCGACTAAAAAATCTTGGGAGGTGTTGGGCTACACGGAAAAAGAATGGCAGTGGCTCGAAAGTCAAGAAGGTCAAATTTGGAAGCATTTTATTGATAATAAACTCCTCTTTAATACTCGATTTCAAGATTACAAAAGATACTTTGCCTATGGTCTAAAAACCTTTGGTGGCGGAGTCCCTGAGGACTGCCCTCCTCTCATTGGGAATTATATCGGACTTCGAATTGTGCAAGCCTGGGTTAAAGAACAAGGGGATTATAATTTGTACAATTTATGGAAGATAAAAGACGCTAATACTGTATTACAACAATCAACGTATAATCCAATAAAATAAGAGACTTATGAATCAAGAATTATTCAATTACATGCAACCCCGATTAAAAGAAAATCAATTCATACAATTTATTGGTTTGCAATTGGACGACATTGATGCTGGGTTTGCAGAAATGCATATCGATATTGAAAACCACCATATGCAACATACAGGATTTACGCATGGTGGTGTTACCGCTACAATTTGTGATGTGGTTACAGGGATTTCGGCTTACACAACCGCACCTAAAGGATTGAATGTAGTTACTGTAGATTTAAAAGTTAGCTATGTTAATCCTTCCACAGCCCCGCGCATTAAAGCCATTGGCAAGGTGAAGAAGAGCGGTAAGTCGTTGATTTTCTGCGAAGGAGAGGTGTACGATGTGTTTGCGAATGGCGATGAGAAATTAGTGGCTACCTGTGTTTCTATTATGGCCGCTGTAGATATCCCTACCGTTTCCTCCAAGTAAAAAATATCGGCTAACTTTGCGACATGAAATACCGGCAGATTCTGTATTCCAACTATCATACCACCCAAAGTGGCCGGGCTTCATTAACCACTGCCAAGGAATTATTTGACCGAGAGGCACTTCAATTTTCACAAGAGATAATACCATTGCTACGGGGAGTTTCGAAAGAGGCAAATGTATTTGATTTAGGTTGTGGAAGTGGTAGTTTATTAAGCGCATTATCCAATGCAGGGTTTACCAATATTGCGGGTATGGACTTAAGCGAAGAGCAAGTGAATCTGGCTCATTCCTTAGGGATAGATAGGGTGGTAAAAGGAAATGGATTAGAATACCTGGAAAACTGTGAAAAACAGTTCGATGTTATACTGGGTATGGATATAATTGAACATTTTACCAAGGACGAATTGGTTGAATTGATGCAGAAAATAAGAAATGCCTTGAAGCCCAACGGGTTGGCCATTTTCAGAACACCCAATCTTGATTCACCGATGGCCACGGTTTTTGCAAATGGCGATTTTACCCATGAAAATTATTTGAATGCTTCTTCCGCTCAGCAGGTTCTTCTGGCCGTTGGATTTTCAACAGTTGAGGTATTGCCCAGTTTTATGCGTGTTGCCCCGATTTGGAAAGAATGGGTACGCAGTTTTTTATATCGGTGTATGGTATTTCGCTTAAAATTACAATTGTTCGCCACCGCAAGAAGTACTCGAAATATCGTTTTTACCCCCAATATGCTTATAACAGCATCGAATTAATAAATTTCATCAAATTTACATGAATCAATCAAAAATTGCTTGTATTACAGGAGCTAGCAGTGGAATTGGAGAAGCAACGGCTCATGCTTTGTTTCAACTAGGATATCGATTAATCATCATGGCTAGGCGGGCCGATCGGTTGGAAAAGGTTTCTGAGGATTTGAAAGCTAAAGGAGCAGATGTACTTTCAGTTGTTTTGGATGTGAGAAAAGCCGAATCGGTGGAAAGTGCTTTCAATCATTTGCCGGATGAATGGAAAACCATTGATGTTCTAGTTAATAATGCCGGGCTGGCGCAAGGGTTGTCTAAAATATTTGATGGGAATATCGCCCATTGGGATGCTATGATTGATACCAATGTAAAAGGATTATTATACGTAAGCAGACAAGTATTGCCTGGTATGATTACTAGACAATCGGGTCACGTTATTAATATCGGATCTATTGCGGGTAAAGAGGTGTATGACAAAGGCAATGTGTATTGTTCTACCAAATTTGCGGTGGATGCCATTTCAAAATCCATGCGTATTGAAACAGCGGAACATGGCATTAAGGTTACTGGGATTCATCCCGGTGCAGCAGAAACGGAATTTTCGATTGTTCGTTTTGAAGGAGATACTGAACGAGCAAAAGCGGTTTATCAAGGATTTGAAAATTTGGTTGCCGAGGATGTTGCCGATGCTGTTGCTTGGGTGGTAAGTAGAAAACCTCATGTAAATATCAATGATTTAGTGATCATGCCACAAGCTCAAGCCATAGCAGGAGTTATAGTTCGTAAATAGAATCTTGAAGTTATACATAGTGGATATATGAGCAATAAGAATAAAAACAAGAACGGAGTTGTGTATTCTACAGATCCCAATTTCTCCTATAACTCAGGTCCGGAAGAACAAGAAACATTACCGGTAACGCAGCAAGTTTTATACGTTAGGCGCGAGGTAAGGAATGGGAAACCCTGTGTAGTAATCAAGGAATTTATTGGTTCATCCAACGATCTCAAAGATTTAGAAAGAAAATTGAAGAATCACTGCGGAGTGGGGGGATCAGCAAAAGAAGGAGATATTATTATTCAAGGCGATTTGCATACAAAGGTGAAGTCTTATCTGCAAGGTCTAGGTTATAAAACCAAAGGTTAAATAATCGTAAACTATTCAACAAAACAAAGCGGAACTTATTGAAATTCGTACCTTACGGCTAAAGAGTATTCGATTTTATTTTTAATTCAGTAGAATCCCGTTTTCGGAGTTTTACTTTTTTAATTTGTCTTTAAATTCTTTTTTGAATTTTTCTACTTTAGCACCTACCACATAAACACAATACTGATTTTCAGGATTGTTGGTGAAGTAATCTTGGTGGTAGTCTTCCGCTGGGAAATAATTTTCTAAAGGAATGATTTCGGTAACAATATCACCCTCCCAAAGTCCGGAGGATTTAACAGCTTCTTTACTAGCTATCGCAATAATTTTCTGAGCTTCATTTTGGTAGTAAATACCACTACGATATTGAGTGCCAATATCATTCCCTTGGCGATTTAATGTTGTTGGATTGTGTATTCTCCAAAAAACTTCTAATAATTCTTGGTAACTTATTTTGTTGGTATCATAAGATATTTTTACAACTTCTGCATGATTTGTTGTACCAGAACAAACTTCTTCGTAAGTAGGATTCATTTTAGTGCCATTGCTATATCCACATTCAATGGCTGTAACTCCCTCAAGTTTTTGATAAACTGCGTCTAAACACCAAAAGCAACCTCCTGCAAGTACTGCTGTTTCATTTCCTTGCGATTTCTCGTTTGAACTCATAGTGCGAATTTCTTTGTTTTTATTGGAAGTTAAGTCGTTTTTTTCTGTAGAGTTGTTTTGACTTTTCGATAAAAATCCACCACAAGAAATAAAAATTAAGAGAAAAAAACTTGAGATGAAAAGTGCAACTACACTATTTTGTTTCATGCAAAAGAGTATTAATAAGTGATATGCTGGATCCAACAATGATACCTACTAGTACATCCGAAGGATAGTGTTTCCCTGCTGAAATGCGCAAAATACCCGTAGATAAAGCTAGCGCAGCACCAGTAACTGCAGTGGCTTTCCCCCAAGTTAATGAGGATCCTTGGTAATTTTTTAAAGTTGCTAGTAGAGCGGTGGTCGCTAATGAAGAGGAAAGAGCCGCATGTCCACTAAAAAATGAATAATGATTATCAGCGCTTGCTTCCGGTATTTGTCCAGAGCCACTCATGTAAGGTCTATTTCTCCCTACAATTACTTTAGTTAGTTGAACTACATTTGCCGTTAGCCAAACATTTTGCGCCAATACTACACCGTAAGAAAATTGTTGATTTTTGGGAAGTGCAAGACCTGTTAACGCCGATGCTGCTAAGGTGCCAACGAATGTAGCATCGGAAATATGGGCAATTTTTGTGTTGTATGTAGTGTTGTTCCATTGGTCGATTCCTGCAATTTCCCAAGTATGACCTGCATTTTGATACTGATTGGAAAGATAATACGATGCCCCTGTAAGCATGATCAAACTCCCTCCCATTGCCAGTTCTCTGTTTGCCGAAAGTTGTAGTTGTTGACCCGGTAACTGCTTGCATGTTAAGCAGGTCATAATGGCAATAATGCACATTTTTTTAAGTGTCATAAATACACTTTTAAAATTTATCAAATCTATCAAATTGTTGTAAATCAATTTTTTAAAGGCTATTTGGCTGTGGGTTGAATTTAATTTTGTGTGTTAGTAATTTAACTTGGTAAAGGATGATTAAAATCAGTGACCTTACCAATTGGATAAAGTACCTTTGCGATGTCAAAGTTATTGAATTTTGGTAATGCAGAATCATGAAATTATTGCAGGGCTAAAGAAAAATGCCGCTGCTGTGTACGAAAACCTCACAACCGAGGAATTAGTGGCGAAAGCCTTAGAAAGAAACGAGGGTGTTATTGCATCTTCTGGTGCATTGGCCGCTGATACCGGTGAATTTACGGGCAGGAGCCCTAAAGATAAGTTCTTGGTAAATGATGAATTAACTGCCAACACTGCTTGGTGGGGAACCGTTAATCAGCCTTTCGAACCGGAAGCATTTGATGCTTTGTTAAATAAAGTGGTTAACCACATGGGTGGGAAGGAGTTATTTGTAAGAAATGCTTACGCTTGTGCAGATTCTGCTTACCGATTAAATATTCAAGTAGTTACGGAATCTGCCTATCAGAATCTATTTGCCAAACACTTGTTCTTGCGTCCAACGGCAGAAGAAATCGCATCAGCTCCCACAGAATGGATCATTGTTGCTTCTCCTAGTTTCAAAGCAGATCCTGCTGTAGATGGCACACGTCAACACAATTTTACCATTGTAAACATGTCTCGCAAAATTATTTTGATTGGCGGAAGTGGTTATACCGGTGAAATTAAAAAAGGTATTTTCGGAGTATTAAATTACATATTACCTCAGGAAAAAGGTGTTTTAAGCATGCACTGTTCGGCTAATATTGGTTCCGCAGGCGATACAGCTATTTTCTTTGGATTGTCTGGAACTGGAAAAACAACGTTAAGTGCGGACCCTAATCGTAAACTTATTGGGGATGACGAACATGGTTGGGGAGAAAATTCCGTATTCAATTTTGAAGGTGGATGTTACGCAAAATGTGTAAATCTTACCGAAGAAAAAGAACCACAAATTTGGAATGCTATTAAATCAGGTTCGTTGGTAGAAAACGTTCGTTTTTTCGATGGCAGCAACGAGGTTGATTACGATAATATCTCCGTAACAGAAAATACAAGAGCGGCTTATCCTATTGATTATATCGATAATATCGCGGTACCGTCTGTAGGTGATGCTCCTAAAAATATATTTTTCTTAACAGCCGATGCTTTTGGAGTATTGCCTCCTATATCGAAACTAACTACGGGTCAAGCAATGTACCATTTTATTAGTGGTTATACTGCTAAAGTGGCGGGTACTGAAGCCGGTGTAACAGAACCACAAGCTACATTCTCAGCCTGCTTTGGTCAAGCATTCTTACCTTTGCACCCAACAAAATATGCTAAAATGTTGGGTGAAAAATTGGAAGCAAATCCAAATGTGAATGTTTGGTTAGTGAATACAGGTTGGACAGGAGGACCCTACGGTGTTGGAAATAGAATGAAGTTGAGTTACACGCGTGCAATGATAACTGCTGCGCTTGAAGGTAATTTAAATGGCAGCTTTACAGCCCATCCAACTTTTGGTGTTCTTATGCCTGATAGTTGTCCAAACGTACCTTCCGAATTGTTACATCCTAGAAATACGTGGGAAGATAAATCAGCATATGATGCGCAATGCAATAAATTAGCTATTTTATTTAACGATAATTTCAAGAAATTCGCAGAAGGAGCTAGCGACGAAATTATTCAAGCAGCGCCAAAATTGTCTGCAGAGCAATAAATTGTGCATTATAAATAATAAAATTTCTTAGGTCCAGAGATTAAAAATTTAGTCTAATAGGAGATTAAGTAAAAAAAGCCCTTAGAATCTATTTCTAAGGGCTTTTTTATTTCCACAAAGTATTGATAATATTAGATAAATTAATAGATTTGAAGTTCTTCGCAATAGCTCTATGTTAGCCAAATTTGATATTGGATTTAATTTTTCGGTTTTTGATGCCGGAACGAATTCTTCCAGTAAGAGTTGGATAAAGGAGCTAAAAGATAAATTAATTCCCAAAATTGAGGTTCTGCTGGAAAGGGAATTAAGCGTACTTGAATTTCAAACAAGAAATTCTCTAGATAGATTTGATCTGGAATATTGTGAAGCGCTGAAAAATACCCGTGCAATAATTTCTGTCTTATCGTATAAATCTGTGCGATCGGATAAATTCACATTAGAATTGGAGGAGATTTCTAAATTATTGAATGCAGAAAATGTAAATAATAAATTATTTACGGTAATCCGGCAGCCCGTACCAACAGAATTAATACCATTAGTGATTGGTTCCTCCGAGCAATTTTTGTTCTATAAAAAAGAAGAAGAGTCAAATACTATTTTAGAAATATCGCCGAGTAACTTCAATAATACAGACAGAGAATACGATGAATTGTTAGAAGCCCTTGCAACAGAAATTGCAAAATTTCTTGATAAAGATTCAATTCAAACCAATAACAATTGGTTAACAGACAAAGGAATAGACAATAGTCTCACAATTTATTTAGCAGAGGTTGCGGAAGATCAACAAGTAGCAAGAGAATCAATCCGGAGAGATCTATTAAAACAAGGATTTACGATATTGCCGAAGACTTCCATCGTCCAAAGAATGCCGGCATGCCAAATGGAAATTCAACGAAGTCTTAACCAAAGTAATCTTGCAATTCATTTACTGGGGGGGATTTATGGTGTAGTTCCAGAAGGATCTGCTCGATCTCTTGCCGAAATTCAAAACGATATTTCTGAAGAGTTTTCTGTTGATAATGAGTTAATTAAAATAATTTGGATACCAACGGATGTTAAGTTAACGGATGAACGCCAGAAAATGTTAGTGGAAGATTTAAAAGTGTCGTTAAAGGCGGATAATACTACCTTAATCAATGGAGAATTTTCGGATTTGATTTCCATTTTGCCCTCAAAAATTGAAGAGGCAAAAAAATTGCTAAATTCAAAGAAAATAGAAATGAACGAAAGCGAATCCAAACCCAATAAAATCTATTTAATAACAGATGTTGGTGATGCTGAAAACGTCAGAGAACTGTACAAAATTTGTAAATTAGAAGGATGTGAGGTGATGCAAGTTGATTCAAGCGAAGACGAATCGGAAATAAGAAAGAATCACACGCGTTCACTACAAAATTGTGATGCCGTTATTTTATATTTTTCAGCGGGTTCCGCAAATTGGTTACAAAGTAGATCACGTGATTTATTGCGAGCAACCTCGTATGGAAGAGCCAATAAATCAATGCCCAAATTAATTGTTCGCGGCAAAGAGAAATCGTCAGTACAATTGAAAAGCAAAGATTTTGAATTGATTGCTGAGTCTTCTATAGATTTTTCTTCAGACCTAAAAAAATGGATTGAATCGTGGAAGAATTAATAATCAATAGTATCGAGATTTCGAATCCCTATCCTGGTTTACGATCGTTTGAACCAGAGGAAGATTTTTTGTTTTATGGCAGAGAACAACAGATAGATGATTTAATCCGAAAACTCAGAAATAATAAGTTCCTGGCAGTCTTAGGTACTTCAGGTAGCGGAAAATCCTCTCTAGTGAAATCCGGCGTGATTCCGGCTTTGTACAGTGGATTTATGTCAGGGAAAGGATCACTTTGGAACATTGTAAATTTTCGACCAGGATCAAATCCAATACAGAACTTAGCTAAAGCGCTATTTGATAATACAAAAAATCATCTCGACCAACTTGGACTAAATAGTAATGATGGTTTAAATTCTATTGAGGCGGCATTAAAAAGCACACCCAAGGGGCTGGAACAATTTTATAATAAGTTTGCAGTACCGGGTGAAAATTTATTATTGCTAATAGATCAGTTCGAAGAGTTATTTCGATTTACATCAACGGATAATTCTAATCATTTTATTGAGGCAAAACAGTTGTTAGATAACTTGTTGTGGGCTACGAAATCCTCAAATTTGCCAATTTATGTTGTGATTACTATGCGTTCAGATTTTCTAGGAGATTGTACCCATTTTCAAGGTCTCCCAGAAGCAATAAACGAAGGCAATTATCTAGTACCTAAAATGACGACCGATCAAATTAAATCGGCCATCATCGGTCCTGCAGCAGTTGGTGGAGCTACAGTTAGTAATGAGTTGGTAAATAGATTACTTCTTGACATCGGAGAAAATCAAGATCAGTTACCAATTTTACAACATGTGTTAATGCGTGTTTGGGAATGCTGGAATCTCAAATATAATCGAGAAGGTAAACTAGATATTGTTCATTATGAAGAGGTTGGTACCGTTACTCAGGCATTATCATTGCACGCGGAAGAAGCTTTTTTGGAATTGAAATCTGACCGACTACAGGATGTTTGTAGAGGACTTTTTCGGACTTTAACGGATCGAGGAAATGACGGCCGTGGCGTAAGAAGGCCTACACAAATGTCTAAGATTATGGAATTAGTGGGTGCTAGTTTTGAGGAGGTATCACAAGTTGCCAATACATTTAGAAAAGTAGGTAGAGCATTTTTAGTGCCGGCTGCAAAAATAAACTTAAGCGAGTCATCTATTTTAGATATTTCGCATGAAAGTCTAATGCGTGTATGGCAGCGTTTAATCCGATGGGTAGAGGAGGAAAGTGAGTCTATCGATATGTATGTTCGTTTATGTGAAGCGGCGGATCAATACGAAAATAGAAAAGGGAGTTTATGGCGTGATCCGGAATTAACATTGGCGTTAAAATGGCGAGCGGATAATTCTCCAAATATTGCATGGGCATCTCGAATTAATAGAAATTTTGAACGTGCCATGTTGTTTTTAGAGTATTCGGAAGAACAACAAAAACGAGAAATTGAATTTGCAGAGAATCAACAAAAGCAGAAGTTACTTAGAGCAAGACGATTTTCAATTACAATCTCCATTATTGGTGTAATCGCATTGGGTTTTGGAGTTTGGGCTTTCTTTGAACGAATAAAAGCAGAGGAAAACAGAAAAAAAGCGGAATTAAAAGAATTAGAAGCCAAGGAACAAACAGAAATTGCTCGTGGTGAAAAAGCAAAAGCAGATTTATTAGTGAAGGAGATTTCCTCTGCGCAATCCGATTTAGAAAAGCAGTTCAAAGAAATTAAGGCCTTACAATTGCAAGCAGAGGCCAATTTGGTTAAAGCAAATAATGCTACTAAAGCCGCAAAAATAGCCGCAGAATTAGCTAAGTCAAACGAGAGTAAAGCAAATGCAGCCGCTGAATATGCGGAAAATCAAAGGAAATTTGCGGAAAAGCAAACAGCTATTGTAGAAGAGAACACAAAGAAATCTGTGATTGCTCAAACCGCATTAAGTTCAGTTATTAAACTGGAAGAGAAAGAATTTGAAAAAAGTAAACAAGAGGTCTTAACGGCATTAGAAGATGCTAGAAAACTAAAGTTTACGGATTTTTATAATCATATCTTATTACCAATGTATTTCAACTGGGCTTGGAATAACCAAGAAAGGAATTTGTTGAGAACGGGAAGTCCTGTTAGACAAATGGTTTATTACAAAAAACAAGACCAAGTTATCTCCCTTTCGGAAAATGGAACAATTCGCGTATTTAAAATTTCCTCAGATAATAATCGCCTTAATCTAGTAAATACAATAAAAACCCTCAATGGTATCCAGACTGTAACGGTTAATGAATCAACAGGGAAATTCTATTTGGGATTAAAAAATGGCAATTTGGCTATTGCCTCCATGGCATCATCGAATTTGGTAGTTGAAAAGCAAATTCCAGCTAAAATACCGTTTAATAATTTTACTAAATTGTTTATTCAATCGGGAAATGTAATTATTCAACAGGGTACAACTGCATATTTATGGAATGAAACCATGCAACTTCCAACTCCCATTGCTGGAGTGTCGTCGATTGCGTTTTCTAATAAAGGAGCTGCCGCATGGATAAGAAACGGCAATCTAGAATACTTCTCAGATGGAAAAAATTTACTTGGAAAACCATCGAAGTCTTCAAAAATTGATGTTCAGTTCGTAACGGCAATGTCGTTCTCCTCCTCAGGAGACACAATAGCCATAGGTAGTAGACGCGGTAGAATGGGATATTATTATGTTACTCAAAACACTTTTTCTGTGTTTAAAACATTGCATTTATCTGAAGTTTCTTCGCTGAATTGGGTTTATGACTTAAACGGGAAAGCAGTTATTCTTTCAACGGGTTTTGATAATTATTTAAGAATCATTGGTATTGATGAGTTTTTAACTACAGATTATGCCAACAAAGTAGTGAAAATGAAAATTCATGATTCATGGATTTATGATAGTCGTTGGATTCCAAATCATCATGGATTGGTATCTATTTCTGAAGACTTCTCTATACGTTTCCATTTGTTAGATCTTGATTTTTTGGAGGCGGAACTTAAAAAATGATGGAGATGAAGAAACATTTATGGTATGGAATCCTGTTATTGTGCTGTTTTGGATGTACAATTGGAGTATATGCGCAATCAGATACTACAGACAATCTTGCAGTAGAGTCAACGGTTTGCGGTAAAAACACAATTCTACAAGCAGAGTTAGATTACCAAGTGGGGGGATTTTTTACTTGTATATCTCGATTGAATTCTTGCATTCAACGCAATGGATTTGCGGAAAATGAAAAAATAGACGCTATGAAATGGATTGCAATGGCCTATTTAGCCATGGATTCAATCGAAGCTGCAAATAGAACCATTACAGCATTGTTGACACTAAAAGACAATTTCGAAACAGAATTGCGTGATCCTGAGAGATTGAAATTACAAGTAAGGTTTATTCGTGCATCGATGCAAGCGAATTTAACGACCTCAGTATCGAAAAAAGCCGAGAAAATAGAATTAGCTCCTGCAACGATTCAAGTTATAACAGAGGAAGATATTAAACGCAGAGGCTATCAGGATATAACCCAAATTTTTTATGATTTACCAGGTTTTGATGTTTCAAGAACCTTTGGTACCTCTTATGCAACAGTGTATCAAAGAGGATACAGAACTTCTGCATTAACAGAAAGGATGTTGTTTATGATTGATGGAGTGGATGATAATGAATTGTGGACCAATGCGGTTTTTTTATCGCGGCAGTTCCCCGTTTCCAACATCAAGAGAATTGAAATCATTTATGGACCCGCATCCACCATTTATGGTCCCAATGCATTCACCGGCGTGGTGAATATTGTAACGAAATCGCCCTCAGACGTTTTTAAAAACAAAGACATATCAGGTAAACGATTAGTAAATGTAAATGGTATGGCTACTAAAGGAGCATTGAATACTAATTTGGCGGAAATTAATGGTAGTTTAGGTTCAAATGGAGTTTTTGCTCAAGCAACAGCAAGGGTTTACACTACCGATGATTTAGATTTAAGTCAATTTCCAAACTGGGATGGTAAGTGGAAATCCTCATCGGATTATTATAGGAATATTATGACCATCGATACCTTTAAAAGGTATGGAGCCAAAGGGGACACTAATGCTAAAAGTTATTTTAATTCAATTGATCGCAATGGTGTTTATCATACCTATTCTGCCGATAGTACTCGCATTATTCCTACTGAATATGCACTAAAAAAAATGGATTCTTTAGACCAAGTGAATTACGCATTAGGTAAAAAGTATTTGGGTGAGGCAGGTCAGCAATTTAAACCAGGGAGAAATCTATTTAAAGAAAAAGACGCTAATTACTATTTTTCTACTAAAATTACATTAGGTGATTTCGTAGTAGGCGGACAATTTTGGGAAAGTGTTGAGGGTGCATCTCCCGATTATGTGGATAGTCTTTATGCTGTGAATAGCGATTATAATTCGTGGCACGTAAGGCAGCAGATTTATTTTTGTAAATACACTAAGCGATTTGGAGATAAATTAATCGTTACGAATAATACGTATTTTAAAACTTCAGATTTTGGGAATAACTCGCTTATTACACAATATAGATCCTTTGCAAATGGAGGAGGAGTCGCTGGATCGTTAACGTTAGATAGTTTAATTAAAAATATTGAACCTGGTTATTTGCGTCGATATTATTCACAGCAAAGTAAACAATACCGCGATGAGTTACGTTTTAATTATCAATTAAGTCAACACAGTGATTTAATTTTTGGGGCAGAAATTCGTAATGGGTTACTTCAAGTTGATTACATAACGTATCCAAGAGAAAATCCATCTTTGTATGGTAAGGTGAATCCTAAATTGGAAGGAGGTAATCATATTACTGTTGTAGATTTCGGTTCTTTTGGTCAGTATAATTACTCAAATCCATCCAAATTTATTAATATTGGTGTTGGTGGCAGGATAGACAATAAGATTTTCAATGAAAGAAGTACACTTGGGTATCGATTAAAATTCAATCCTCGTTACTCAATCGTTTATTATCCACAAAAATGGATAATCAAGGCAATTTATTCCGAAGCGATCATGGATGCTAGCCAATACAATCGATTTTCTACAATTCCCAATGTGAAGGTTGGCAATGAGTTATTAAAACCGGAGAAAGTTAGAGATTTAGAATTGGTGGTTTTTAAATCTTTAGGAGCAGATAACAAATCGTCCTTTGAAGTGAATGGGTTTTACGCTTCGTACTTGAACATTACGCGTAATCGATTAGAAAACAAATTGGAGAAATTCGAAAATGCGGGCACAGCGGAAATCATTGGACTGCAAACTGCTTTGAAATTGAATATTTCGGAGAATATCTACTTTTATGCGAATACCACACATTTAAATACAAAGGTTTTTGAGATAGATTCAGTAAGAACTAAAGTGATGTCTGACATTTCGCCCTTCAATGCCAATGCAGGATTAGGCATATTCATACCACAAATAAAAACAAATGTTCAATTAATGATTAACCACGTATCTGCCAAACCAACGGGCTGGGAAACATTTGGCAGCTTATCCAATCTGAAAGAAATACCGGGATATCAATTGGTTAATATGAATATAGATGTTCAAGTGTTTAAACAAGTGAGATTGCAGTTGAGAGGTTATAACTTAACAAATGCGAAGTTTTTTAGTCCAGGCGCTCGATTGGGTACAGGTAGTTATAGCGCAATAATCCCTCAGTATGGTAGAATGTTCTTTGGCAGTATGTTGTTTAATTTCTAACCAATGAATTGGTTAAGGAAATGGTTTTACAGCGGTCTATCCACAGGTGGCTTTTGGATTGCAAAAAAATTAGGCTACCAGTTTGTCTTATTAGGCGTCATTTCGGCATTATTAGTTGAAGGTGTATATCGGAAAGATTATTCCACCGGAATTGAAATTGATGTCTTATTAATTGCAGTTTGCTATATTGGGTTTCAGGCAATTATTACTAGATGGACGAAATTACTATTAACGGATTATGGGTATCTAGGAGCTTTGAGGCGATATGGTGTTTTTGTGCTATCATTTATCGCAATCTTACTCATTCAATATTCTTGGTTAATTGAGTTTGATAATGTAATACGTATATTCAAAATAGTAAACCTGTCAATTGTTTTTCCAATAATTACTGGTTTTCTAACCATATTAGAAGTACAGTCAGCTCAATTGTTTAGTATTAGTAAAAAGCAGGGACTTGCAGATATTCCTGATTTTAACAGAATAAATATTAATAAAACGATTTATTCGGTTTCAATTGCCGGAACGTTGATTGTAATTGAATGGTTCTTAAGCGATTCTTTTTTACCTCAGGATTATCTCTGGATTGCAATTTGGGGAATTCTGATATTGTTCCGATTTAACTTAACTTCAAATATAAAGTCAGGAAATCATGGGTTAGCAATACAAGAAGTAAAGCCCGCGGAAGTATTAAAAAAGAATAGTGCCTATCTCAGGAGTAATTATTTTAGATTAATTTATCTCAGTACATTAATTATTTTAATCTTTACGGCCATAGTATTCTCTATGGAATTAGAGAAACTCACGATTAATCATGAAAAGAATTTTCAACGTTTCATTTCTTTGGTGATTTGGTTTAATATTTTTATTGCCATTTATCAAGAGGTTGGAAAGGCTCAATTGAGAAGAATTAAAACTACCATTAATATTGTGATTATTCCAATATTGACATTGTTGATTTCAATGATATTAGGCGCCAATAAACTATTTGGTGACGATCAATCGTTGTTTTATAATTTTTCAATAAGCGTATTATTTATTGTGGTTTGGGTTGGTGGCGCAAATATTGCCGAGGCTATGTTGGATGTTGCCCTAAATCACTGTTCTGCCGCTGAAAAGTTTGCAACCCGCAGAATATTGGGGGGGTATAAAATTCGATTTGTGGCAGTAATGATAATTTTGATACCCATTTTAGTTCAGCGAATTCCAATTTTTTCATTCTATATACCGGTAAATGAATTTTTAATTTACTCGAGTTTAATTTTGTCGTTAATATGGTTCAATATTTCTAGAGGTATTTCATCCTTGTATACTAATCGATTTAATACACTCAAAGAGAATTTGCAATTATCAGCAATAGGATACCTAGAAGACCATGATATTGCTGAAAAAAATACTCGAGAACCGATTAAAGATAAATTCAAAACTAATACTGAAAATGTATCCTTAGTAAAGGAACGGTCAAATGTACAAGCTGACGCAAGCATTGAAAGTATTAAAACTTCAATAGAAACGGATGATGTTAACCATGAAGAAACCGATTTATCAGAGATAATGGATGCGTTGCCATCCACTTCTTCAAATGTTGTTGAAGTTCTAAACCCAAATGAAAATCATGAAAAGGACTTTGGTCTTAGAGTTCTCCCAGCTGCCGTATATTTTCAACAAAACAGGATTCCTGAAACTGGGAATCATCCACAAATCAAGGAAATCAAGCAAATTGAAAGGCCCCAATCTCCTTATCGTAATTTATTACAGATATTATCGGAAAATTCAGATTTCGCTTCCTTAATTAATCCAGAAGTTATCCATGAAAATGATTCTACTATAAGTAATGTGGATATTATCGAGGAAGAGAATTCTTTAGAATTAAACGACAATCTAGAATCGAGTTTAGAGACGAGTTTCTCAGAAGAACATAACGATGTTCCCCAATCAATAATTGAAACGGAATATGAATTAAATCATAATGCGGAGATAGAATTGTTACCGGATGAAACGCTGGTTGATGATGATCCAGTTGCAATAGGAAATCGAATTATTGATTTAGGAAGACTACTAAATAGTAATGAGTTGAGTAATCAATTTCAGGCCATAGAAATTATTAAATCCAACTATTATTCTGCTGGTGATATACTATCATTGATTAGTTATTCTCCTGTTGCATTAAGGAATCAAATTTTTAAACAATGGGATCAACAAACGATTATCCATGTTGAACATGAATTGTATCCCAAGTTCGTAGGATTATTAAAAGATACCAGTGAATTGCTTGTTTGGTTACAAATCAATATTAGTGAAATTCATGGTCAATCGGTAGAGGATCTATTTATGCTTAGTAATATGTATCATCTAAGTAGACAAGTTCAATTACAAATAATTCAAATATTATCCTTTAATCTAGGTTTAATAGGAGCACAACGAGTAGAAAATTATTTAAATAATATTGAAACGGATACAGATGTGGTGTTTAATTTAGAGTTACTAGGTGAAATTTTACCTCCGGCGGTAAAACCATATTTGATGCCGATTTATGAACCTACTTCATTTGCGCAAAAAATTGAACAATGGAAACAATTGATTCCATTATTCTCTGGGGATCTTAATGAACGATATTTGGATATTGCATTAAAGGATTTTTCATTGATACCTGTGTCTATAAAGTTTTGGGCTTTAAGGATTTTGCATAAAAAACACTATAATCACGAAAAGTTAACCGCTTTTAGAAAATCGAATATTACTTCTTTGAGAGCAGCCGTTTCTCCATCTTCTTCAAAGTTTGGTACCACAATCGAACGTTTTATAGGAAAGGCTGAGGTAAAATCCGTTGGAGATGTTTTTATTGGATCTGAGATATTGGTAGATTGGCTAAATGGCTTTAACTCTGAAAAACAGCTAAGGGATGCTAAACAGAATCCGGAACAGATAGTTAACCAAAGAAAATCGATAACTAGAAAATTCATGCATTAGAAAGTTGAAACCTAATCGCATCAAAAGTCCTTAATCAACAATATTATACAACATATAAAGAGGGAAGGTGTTTCCCATTATTAGTTGAGCCGGTTGAGCCTATTCGATAATAGGAGAGGGCTTTACTTTGGCTTTTTTAGGTTTTTCAGTTTCGACGGAATTGGATTTTGAAATATTCCCTTTACTGACGCCCGTTTGTAACTTGCGATTTCGTTTAACCTTGGTTAGTTCTACACCTTGCACGGTTAATTTCACTTTGGGCATTCTAGTACTTGAAATGCAATTGTACCCTAAATAGTTAATGATAAAACGTTCGCCTAATATAGTATCTGGACTTAGAAAATATCGGTCGTTTTCTGTATCTCTAACAAATCGTAAAACGCCGCTTGTGCTATCGGAGAATTGAATCTTTACGGTGTCTTTAGAATAATACGTCATAATACCTCTAGTTTTTGGGGTAAATAAATACTCGTCAACGTTTCGAAAACGCGTTATAACATAACTTCCATTGTTGTCTTTGAACTTGATGTCCCTTATACCATATTGCAGGTTAAATGGTCGATTAGGGAAATAATACATTTGGGACATCATTGCCGAATCAACACCAAAACGTGCGATAAAATCCTGAGAGAACGATCTTCTAGCACACGAAGAAATAATTGTTGAGAAAATAAGACCTATCAATATACAACTTGAAATGCCTTCATTAAGGGGTTTCTTCATTGTTTTGAATTTGTCGATTTTTAAAATATTGAATTACGTAATAACTTCCAATTCCACATAAAGCCCCGATTAAAAATTCCATTTCAGAATTTAAAATAACCTTAGTTACACGCAACGTTATAACAACTAAAATCATTGCAATGGGTGCAAATAATATTGGTCCATGCTCATGTAAAACCACTTCACGAGCCTTTTCATCGAACATTGCAAACACCAACGCTATTGCAGCACAAACACAAAGTATAGTAAAAAGTAGTCCAATAGCTTTTGCCAATTCTTTGTATTGAAAACCATTTTTTTGAGCCTTTGATAACAATTTAGTGTCTATTTGCTCGGGTAAAAAAGGATTTTCAGCCAAGTCAATAGCAGACATAATCAACGCATCATTAGAAGCAATTATACTATCCATGTTGTAGTTGCCAATTCCATTAAATTGACTTACAATTTGATCTGGAAGCTTGGCGTCCTGCTTGGAGAATTTTTTATATACTAGAGGCCAAAATTTTGTTAGAGTTTCATTTCCACTCACCGTTTGCGCTAAATCCCAGAATCCAATTCCTCCGATTTTCTTATTATTTATGTAATCGGATTTGATGGAAATGGAATAAATGTTTTCACCCCAATTAACCATCCATTTCCCTCCCATTGAATACGTTGAATAATATTGAAATGCTTTGTCGTCATAATTGGGTTTAAAACGAACTAACATATCCTCTTCGAAATCGAATATAGAAAATGTACGACCAAAAATTGCTTTAGCATTTATCGGATTAGGCTGATCCATAACCCATTGTTGTCCGTACATGCCCAAAACCATAGTAATTGTTTCTGGAAGCATACCTTGTGCAACGTAAAAGTTATAACTTCTATCCATGCTGTAGGCGTCAGAATTGGGCGATAACATAGGAGCGTTTGGTGCACAGAAAACACCTTGGAAATCGTTATAATCGAAGGCGAAAATGATAAATCGATCTGCAATACCTTTTAAATCTTTAATGGAAAAACCTTTGTTTACATCCACTGGGGGTAATGCTATACCAACTTCAAAGCGCGGAGAATTTTCATTTAATATATATTTTACTAAACGAGTGAATTCAACAAATGCAGTTGCTGTTTGCTTATTAACGTCTGGGAAATCCAAAACAACGCCATCGCCTTGGCTGTAATTTAATAATTGTACGAGAGAATCGGCAAACGTTTTCCAACTTTCTTTACGGTTTAAGAATGTATTGGTATTGTTTGTGCCTCGAATACTAGCAACAATATCTACATCTACGTCATATTGCATTGCTCGCTTATGTAATGAAGTATTGCGCCAATTGTGGGTAGAAATAGGTGAACCATTTCCAGGATTAATGTCATAACCTACATAACCAACTCGTGAAAGTGCATTCCAATCGTATTTTTCGTATTTATTTCCTTGCCAATAGCAATGAAAACCATAAACCTCTTTGCTAATTTCTTTAGATCGGTTGCTTTCATTAAAGGGTAAATAATCCAAACCTGTCCAATCTTTTTCATTGGCCTTTTTTATGGTTTGATAGTAGTTTAATTCCAAAACTCGCCTTGCGGTTTGCGCATTTGGCTTGCCCCCCGGGTTTGGTTTAACACCATCCAAATAATCTAATCGATTTTGATATTCAAGAACTTCTTTGAGATACGCACCAAAAGCCTCGGTATAGGTAGGTATCGTATCGGATATAAATGCTTTTATTTTTCCAGCTTTTTCTTTTTTCCCTTTAGTATCAGAGTTTTTGAAAGCTTCTATTTGAGAATTTATACTTGGAGTTTTAATGTCAGATTGTGAAAATAACGGCTGTGTGCCAAATTGGACACAAAGCACACACAATATTGCAAAAATCGTGCGAACTGGTTGGGTATGTTTGAAAACTATTTTCATTAAAACATTGCGAATCTAATAAAAAAACCTAGTACTTTCGTGGATATCCACAATTATCCCACATTTTTACTCAATATGAGGATTTTTATAGCAAAATTTTTAACAATTGTATGCCTAGTTTTATCGAGTTGCAACGGTAGGCAGGAGTCTATATTAGTAGAGGCAGCGTCAGAGTTAGCTCAAAAAGGTAAAGTGTCCGAAGCTATTGAGGTATACAATAAAATAATTGGAATTAATCCCAATAGCAAAATAGCCTATTTAAATAAAGGAATTTTGTTGTATGAAACGGCCCAATACAATTTGGCAGTGGAGTCCTTGACAAAAGCAATTGAACTGGATCCATTAGAAGGGATGGCCTACTTGATTAGGGGCAAATCCAATTTAAAACTTCAAGATTTTATTTCGGCTGAGAATGACTTCAAATCAGCTCAAGTTTCTCAAAATACCTCCTACGAGGCACTTCGAAGTTTGGGGTCTTTAAATTTAATGAAGAAGAATTTTGGTTTTGCTTTGAAGTATTTTAATGATTGTTTGAAAATATCAGATACGTCTACTTTGGTATATTTATCTAGAAGCAGTGCCTATTATGAAATGGGAGAATATGAAAATTCCATGGCCGATTGTAGACGTGTGTTGTTTAGGAATTCGGATAATTGGCAAGCATCCGTTGTGATGGCAAAGAATTTACTCGCTGTAAATTCCATGGATACTGCGAAATATTATCTGGAGAAAGCAAGAAAAATCGCACCTGAGGCAACTATGTTAAATCAGGTAATGTCTGAGTATTATTTGATTATTGGAGAATATCCACTGGCAGTAGCATATGCAGAAAAAGGGTTGCAATCTGAGCCCAATAGTATTCCATTATTATTATCCAAAGCGAGAGGATTTGACGGACTGAATAAATATAACCAAGCGAATGAAATTTATTTAGGCATTGAAAAAATTGCTGATTCCATTCCAGAGTTTCATTATTTCTTAGCTAAAAATCTAATGGCTTTGGGTGATTCAGCCACAGCATTAATAGAAGTTACCGATGCAATTGCGATGAGACCTAATTATCCAGAAGCGTACTCCTTGAGATCGGTATTAAGAGTTAAAATTGGCGATTTTAAAGGGGCAATAGATGATAAAGAAAAAGCACGTGGACAGAATCTTTGGAAAAAAGATAATACTATAAGTCCCGTTGCTATAACCAATTCTAATCAACAAATAATTTCAGTAAGTCCTACAACGCAAAATAATGCACCTGGGGAAGCCCCAACGGCTGCTTTACCTAAAAAATAAAGGTTTAATTCACTAGTTTTTCGTGGAGTTTAGTCTAATTCCCATTTTGTTTCGATGATATAGGGGTTCCAAGGATATTTGATAAATGAAAAGCCCCAAGGTACGGTTTTTAAAATGATATCTGCTCCGTGTGTGTCCACTTCAATTTTCCATTTGTCACCTTCCTTCCAAACTTTTCCGGTTCGAAGTAAAAACGATTGAATAAATCCTCTTAGCGTAACGTTATTCATAAGTTTCCATTGGGATTTAACGGCGGTTAGAAATTTCTCAATTTCTTCTAATTCATCGGCTGTTAGTTGTAAAATACCAGAAATACTTGCTTCTGGTGGTATACCAACAATGATTCTAGGAACTAAATCTTGATAGTCACTTGGAGTTTCTTCGTGTAATTTAGCAATGTGAAAAATTATCGAATAGGCTTTTAATTGTTCCAATTCTGATTTGAAATTATTATTTTCAATTAAATTCATCCTTCTGAACAAGGTGCCGTAATAAGGTGCAAGCATAATCATTCCGCATAAACCTGTGGCAAATCGCGTTCCCTGATTTACTGCTTTTTTTATCGCTGCATTGTCCTGTTTTATTTCTTCTGTTTTTTTTATCTCTATCTTCTTAACCGAGGGAATACCTTCTATGGCTTTAAATAAATCAGGTTTTTGAATATGGCCTTCAATTATATGAAGCGGTTTAATTTGTTTTTCCCAAATCTCTTTGATTTTCGAAACAATTTTGTCAATTTCTGAGTTTGGAATCGTTTTTAAAATATCTTCCAGAGCATTTTGAAGTTGTCCTGTATGATCTGGTTGTCCATTAAATAATTGTTGAATGATTGAATCAATCGAATAAGGAAGTTGAATTAAAGGAGTTTTGTTTGTATCTCTTTGGCTAGATTCTGAATTCACTGAGTTACTTTCCGTAACTGAAATAGTATTATTATATTTATTTGCATCTTGGGTTAACGCGCGCTCGAGAATTACTGTGTTCTCAGCAGAAGTTGTCTCAACTTCTGATTTAATCTCCTCTATTATTGAAAATTTATCTGTAATTGAATTATTGTCTTTGGATGAAATGTCCTCTACTATTGATGTATCTAAAACATTTGAAATACTATTACCCGTATTGGAAATACTATCGTTGGATGTAATATCTTCAATCGTCGAAATATTATCTTTCAATGAGAGGTTCTCCATTAACGAGGTTGAGATTTCCTCTAGACTTGAAATTGCCTCATTTATATTTGAATCTGATTCCGCGGTATCGTCATTTTTGGTTGAATCTCTATAATTATTAGCGATTATTTCAATTTCTTGAGAATGTATATTTCCGTTTTTTGAGTCAATAGTAAAAGTTCCCGTTTCTGTTTTAATGAAAGGCTCCTTTTCTTTTCCTATCTTTAAGTTCGCTGAATTTCTATTTTCTGAACTGTAGGTATCTAGGATAATTTTTATTTGTTTTGATTTATTGTAAGTTGCGGTTAACAATAAAATTGGAACAAGAGTTTCTTTGAAATAATCATTAGTACTTAATCCAGATTCATAATTCAACAACATCAATGGTTGAAGTATCAAATCAATGATATGATCGGATTCTGGTATTTGGCTTGATTTTGCATTGAAATTCATAAACAACGGATTGTCCTGAAGGCTAAAATCATCCAATTGAAATTTGATATTTTCAGACAACCAATATAAAATTAAACTGACTTCAACATTTGAGGTTTGTTTAAAATTAGATTCAATATTATCCAAAGATGCTATTATATTTTCCTTAATCGATTCTTTTAATAACTCTCTGTCAAATAGGTCTTCAATTGCCGTAGTTCTATATTGAGTAATTTGTGATTTTAAATCGCTTGATTCATTCCACTCGATTAATTCTACTGATTTGTCCACCAGAGCATTTAGAATTAATCGCGAACTAATTTCCCAATAAATAGGTGTCGCGATTTCTGATTTTTTATCAATGGTTAAATTAAGTACTTGTTGGAATTTTTCTAAATAATTTAAAATTTCCTCTCTGTCAATATTGAAATTTTCCGTTTGAGAATTAGCTAATGCACTAATAATTTTATTAATTATTTCGTTTGAGTTATTTGTATTAGATTTATTTAGTAACCAATCTGTTGAGCTTTTTTTATTGGATAGAAAAAATTTCAATACGTTAAAATTATAAATTTCCATCAAATCGTTTTCAGTTAATAATTTTAATTGAGTTAGTACTGAATTAACTGGTCCGATTTCTTTGTGGATTTCATTTAAATATTGATGAAAAATTCCAAAATAATAATTGATTGTTTCGTGTGTTTTATAATCTGTGAATTGAACAAAATCACTTAATATTGAAAAAAAAGCGAGGTTGGAATTTGGAGGGTTTGTTTTCTTGTTAGCTTGATCTAGAGCGGTTTTTATTATCGATGAGGGACCATTCTCGTTAAAATTGATTTCTTCTAATTTAATATTTCCATGTAAAAACCATTCGTTAACAATTGTTTTATTAAATATTAATTCAGCGAAGAGACTGTTGTTGTTTAAATAACTTGTACTAAGAATTTTGTCTAGCCATGTAAAAATAGTTGTATTATCTATACTCAGATCAGTCAAATAATGATTGATAATAATGTTGTTTAATTCGCTATTGTCATTATTTTTATAAATAGTATTACGCTGCCAAATCGACCAGTTTCTTTCAATTATTGGGGAAAAAATAGGAGTGCTTTTTTCGTTTAATATTGTTTTTGTAGAAATCAAAGAATCTATTGATTCACCATTATTTACGAATGGGTTGTTTTCGAATAACGGTAAACTCCAGTGTCTGTCTAAATTACCATTTTTACTTGTTATTTTGGATATTGTCGATTTGTAAATTGTAGGTTTGTTCTTTTTAATTTCAATTAACGCTTCAGAAATTGAATTAAATGACTCAGAAAATAACCAATGATTGGTTTTGAAAAATAGATAATCGGATATTATGTTACTTAAGAAATTGACTTTTGATTCATTGGAAAAGCTGTTTTTGGTGTCTTTAATTAAATTTACTGCAGCCTCTTGTTGAGTATTGTTGAAGTTTGAAAACCGATGGTAAATCTTATTGGGCAGTTGGTCCAAAATTTCAAACCACATACTCAATGAAATAATGGACTTTAAAATGTCTCGTAATTCATGATTTTCATGATTTTTTGGCAGTTTTTTTTCAATGAGTAAATAAATTTGTTCAGCTATTATTCTCTCTGAAATCGTATGGTTTACAATAAGTAGTTTCTTTATTTCGTAGATTATTGATTTCCAATCATTGTAATTTGTTATAAATGAATCGCCTGAATCGGTTATAGTACTACTGGGATATGTTTTAATTGAATTCTCAACTTGGCTATTAATTTCAATTTCTTTTTCAGATAAATTATAAGATAAACTTGAATTTAAAATATTGCGGTTATCGGTTGAAGAATCTAATTTGGATGTAAGTAAGTTTTCAGTCGTATTTATATTTTGTTTAACATTAGTACTTGTGTAATTTTGATCTTCCAGTGAATGTTTTAATTGGGTATACTCTTCTATCTTTTTTGGTGTATAATGAGATAGATCGTCAATACTCTCAATCGTATTATCAGGAGAAGAATCATTTCCTATCAAAGGATTATTTTCAGGCTTAATATCGGAAGATATTGAGGATTGGACTTCCGTAATTTGGGTATTAATAAATAACTCGAAGGGGATTGGATTTTCTCTATGGGATATGTGATTTAATAAAATACTAGTTGTTTCAGTTTCTTTAGTGTCTCTTATAGTTGCATTTTTAATTTGGTTCCCAATCCATTGATCAAATTCTTTCTTCTCTATTCGTGTTAGGCGTTTAAATAGTTGAGAGGGTATGATAGTAGATTGTATGATTTCTAAAATATTTGAGATGCCAATAGATAAGTAAGTTTCAAGAATAATTTGTAGTGTTCTTAACGGTGAGGGCGGAGTTGTTTGTTGTACCCAATAGAATTTAAAGGTTTGTAAAAATTCAGTATTGTAATTTTTACTTGAAAGTAAATCAGAAATTATTTGTTTGATTTCTGAATCCAAATTAGTAGATTTTGGAAATTTATTACCTATGACATGAATAGTTTCTAAAAGTGTTAGTTGTTGGCTAATTTGTTTAAAACCATAGCCTCCATTTCTGGTAAGTTGAACATATAATTCCCTCCATTTCGGATGTCCAAAAAGCAGATTGATAAATTCTATTTTGGTTATGTATTTCTGAATGGAAGTATTAGAATTTGTATCATGGGTAATTATTGAAATTTTACTTGGGTTTTGAATAAGATTAATGAACAAATTGATGTTTGTAAGAATTTGATCAATATAAAATGTGGACTCTGCATTGTTTGCCCAAGTATTTATTGGGCTATTTATTGGTATTTGATTTGAGTTATTAAAAATAAGTTTATTAAGATTGTGCTGTTCTGCGGATTTGAATTTGTTTTCATTTTTGTAAACAAGAGTCAATTTTAATTCTGAGTTAATTGTCTTTGTTATTTCTGGAATTTGCGACTGAAGTTGATTATTCGCCGATAAAAGAGTTAATAAATAGTAATTGTGGATATTTTCAGAGATGTTTTGAGTTGATCCATTGTTAATGTTAAAAATGGAATCTAAATGTTTTAAAGTCGAAGACTCTAAAATAAGTTGGTTTTGAATTATTTCATTGAAAATTGCTGCTGTTCCGGTTAAAAAATTATGAAAAAGAAAATTTAATTTCATCGTCGAACCAATGTGATTGTCAACTTTAATATTGCTGAATAATCCAGAAATAAGCGTATTTGTGTTAAGTTGATAGAAATGGTTGATTGTTGAGGTGACGTCGTTTGCGGATGATCGAGTAATTTCTTTAATTATAAAATCTAGTTTTTGAAGTGTTATTAAAAATTTAGAGATTAATTGATTTATTGAACTCGTCAATTGATCTGGCTTTCTTTGATTTATTTCTTTGGTGTCATGTATCCATTCATTAATAATTTCTGAAAATTTAGGATTTTGAATTTCCAAAAGTTTAGTCGGTTCTTCTTGGTTTGAATTAGTAAATTCTTGAATTTTATTAACCCATAATTCATAAATCTGGAAAGCAGAATATATAAAATCAGTTGGATGGAAATTATTAGTGAAAGCGTTATTTGATATGGAATTGTGTAATAGTAATTCGGCAATTAACTCCTTTAATTGTTGATTGGGTTGAATGGAAATGAATTTGTTATTCTGAAATTGTAATAATTGTGCTTTGAAGTTGTTAATTTCTTTCGTAGAACTGTCATTGAAGTTCTCAGCGATGAGTGAAATATGATTTTCATATTGTGATAATAAGTCATTTATTGTTGAAGCTTTAAGCTTATTAGTAATATTCCGAATACGCGAAATTTCAATTTGATAACTATCACCAAATTCACTTTTTGATGTACTACCAAATTTGATAAATAGAAGAATTTGGTTTATGTCATTGGTAGTTAATAAATTCAAAAATGAAAAATAAATATCTAACTCATGTCCATAAGGGATATTGCCATTGTGTAATGTCTCTTTTTCTATTTGTTCAAAAAATGAATTAAACCATAAAATTTCATCTTCTGTAAAAAGTGCTTCGGCCTTATTGGTATTATCGTTATTTCTTTCGATTTCTGATTTAGCAATAGCAAGAATGTCAGAATTTAATTTTTCCAAATAACCTTCAAAGTCTTGGCCTTTATACTTGTGGTTTAATTTCCAGTTATCATAGGAATTATTTAATGAAGTATATGCAGATTTATTTAAATAGTCTAACCATTCTAACCATAATATCAATTCTTGTTTTTCCTCGGATTCGGTTGTGAATGGTTTAATTAAGTGATTTAGTGAATTCGTTATGAAAAGTGGCTCATTGAGCTTTAATATTTGACTAATTAATAATGATAATTCTGATTGAGTACTAATGGAATACTCTTCTATTTTAATATTTATTTCTCGTATTAATTTCTTGATAATGTTATTTGAATCAAATAAACGAAGTAGGGGATGGTAGTATGTAATAAATAATTGAATAAATGGCTTGATTTTATTTAATTGATCAGTATTTTGGATTGTTGCTTCTGAGTTGTTTACACCAAATTGGTCTATATTATTATTGATATTATTTAGTTTAGATAAATTAATGGGCTTTGGCGAAGTCACATTTAAAATATCTAATATACTTAAATCTTCGAATTTTGTTTTTACCGATAGATTAATGGATAAAGTAATCAGATGTTGGATTTTAATTGCTAGATGTTGGATAGTTATTTTGTTTAAATTAATATTATCTAATAGATCATTCCAATATTTCAATAACATCTCGTTTTCCTCTTGATTAATTTCTAAATCAAGCGTTTTTATTAATCTACGCAACCGTGATATTTTTGATGCTTTATTTTGTAAATCAGTTAATAGGAGATAAAAAATTTGACTGATTTCACTTGATTTTTGATTTATCGGCAGGCTGTTTTTAACCCATTGTAGTATTGAGTAAACTAAATTATTACTGTTGTTTAATGATATTTCACTGTGTAATTCATCTTTACTAATTATATTGTTATTAATAAGGTAGACCGATAAATTTTCCCGGAAGAAATTATTTGCATCCCAGGATGACGATTTTAATAGTTTAAATAAATAGGGTAATGGAATGCGATAAATGATATTTTTATTTATTTCAGTAGCTGATAGAAGTTCTTCCCAAGGAACCATATTTTCAATGGTGTTCCAATCTGCTTCGCTGATATTAATTAGATTGTTTTGAGATGGTAATGTCTTACCGTTTGCTGAATTATTTAATAATTGTATAAACTCATCGTCATTTCGTTTAAGAAAAATAGAAAATTTATTTGATTTAGTAAAATTCTTTATAAGAATTTGGGATAAAACTTTTTCATAAGATTCTGCGGGGTTTTTATCCTTAATAACTAACATGCTGGTAGTCCAAGCTACGATAGCTTCATTAGGGAGCTGATGAGAATAGAGAAATTTTCTAAATTTGATGATCAATTCTTCACTAATTCCCAACCCTTGGAACCAACGCCAAAATTGTTCAGGATTTCGTTGAAGTAATTCTGATATTTCAAGAAATTTTCGTTTTAGATTTTCAGTGTCAGATGAAATATCAGGATTAAAAAAGTCTTTTGTTTCTTTAAAAATGCTGTCCCATTCATTTTCAATAATTTCATAGTATGTACTAGGCTCTTTTAGATTTGATAATTGACCCCGTTGATTGGTCAATTCTCTATTCCATCGCAAAATTTCTAGTTCTAAGAACTGAATGAAATCTTGGAAGTTGTTAAATTTTCCTATGTCAATTTCAATAAAATCAATGAACAGATCTTGTTCTTCATTTAGTTGAAAATTGTTAAATATCTGTGTTAATTTTTCAACGATAGAGTCTTGGTGTTGTTTGACCCATTCGATTGATACCCCCTGAATTTCTAATTCAAGTTCATGAATTAAAAGACGGGATGATTTCATTTTTCAAAAGTAAATTGCTAATATTAATGCGAGCTAAACTTTTTTCTGAATCAATATTTTTACCTTTAGTGAGTTTATTGAAGTTCTCCATTAGGAATTCAAACTCTTTAGGATTAAGCCATTTACATTGGATTACTAAATGAGGAGGAGTGATTTTATCAATCAATTGCAGTGCGGTATTCTTTTGTGCTGAAGTAGCAAATTTATCAATCCAATTTGGAAAACAAATTGATAATGTAAAACTGTAAGGATCAACTTGGTTTGCGTATTTATAATACAAGTAATCAATGATTTTAAAAGAAATTCCAGATGTGTTTATTGTTTGATAAATTCTATGCGCATCTTCTTTACCATCTTTTTCCGAGCCATAGTATTTATCTATTTTATATTCTAAGTCATTTAAAACAAGGTAATTGCAATACTGTCTTTTCCCTTCATTTCGAGTTTGTATTTCAATAACTTTTTCATTGATTCCCGCTTCAATTTCACTGATTTTCTTGTAAATGTCAGCTACAGAAAATTTAGGTTCTACATAAAAGTTAAGCGATTGATCTATTTGACAGTTAAGTCCAAAAACGGTTTCTTCTAATTCAGGTGCTAGTAAAGCATGTTCTAATATTATGAAACCCTCTGATTTATCATGAATTTCTTTTATTTTTCTACATAAATCAATTATCTCTTCCGGGCTTATATTGCGATTTACTACACCAATAGAATTGCCTGGAGTTTTTATTATAGTAGTTGAATTTTCATCAGGGATGTAATTTTTTTCATTTCTCCCATAAATAAAGAAATCTGCGATTGAATTAATTTTTTCGATTTTATACGAGTGGTTTTCTGAATTACAGAGTTTTGACCATGTTTTAGCGATGTTTTGTGAAAAACTAAATGAATCAAAATTCAAATTCAAAACGTTTGAAATCATTCCTCTGTATCCAGTTGAACTAGGTTGTATTGAGGTTTGATAGAAATTGTTTTGCGTATGAATTCTTAGATTTTTATTTTCTATCCAATATTCAAGTAATCTTTCTAAATAAAAAGCTCTATCTAGGGCTGTTAATTGTTTTAATGGTTTAACAATTAATTCCAAATTAAAACCCATTAATTGAAGGAGATACAAATAAGATGAAATAAGTTGTTCAATGTTATCGAGTTCTGCACGTGAACTCATACTAACCATTTCATGCAGTTTGTCTTTATAGTTAGTTAAATAATTTTTCCAATACGTGTAGCGTAATGGTTTTTTTTTGGTGACCTTCACTTCTTCAAACTTCTCAATGAAATCTATCCAAACCCATTCAATTCCAGGAATTTGAAGTAGCATTTCTTCTGCTAAGTCTGCAAATTTCAAGTGTTTTTTATTAAGAAAAGAATAGATTATTTCTAATTTCCCTATAAAATTAGAAATTACTAAATCAAATACGGATAAAATACCTTTGAGTTGCAGAGCTCCTGCATCATCAGCAAGAATTGGGTCTTGAAATTCTCGTTCTAAATTATAAATAGCAGGTAACCCCTTTTGTAATGAGGAAAACTGAGTGTGTCTATTGAATAAATCGTTATTTCGAGAGCTGGTGGATTTCTTCTTGTATTGGTTTTTTTTATCGAACTGAAAGAGTTGTCTATCGGTGCATGTGTGGATGGTTGTCCCTGAGTATTTTAAAATGATTTTACTATTCGGATCAATTGTTAATTCATAGGGCACATCAAACATAAGTGTCCAAATAAATTCTTGTTCAGGATCCATTAATTTGATATTAATGATATCTTTAGTGAATTTAATTTGGTTTATTGCAGTTACTAGATCAGCAGCCTGCAGTTGTATTCCTATCTTTTTAGAAAAGGTTACAGGGTCTGTGATTTGATCGTTGAATAAAGTAAAAGACTTGTTTTTTCCTTTTAAAAAGTCTTTTATAACACCTATATACGTTTGTAAAATGTCTTGGATGTTGTCAGTTGAATTAACCTCCACTTCCAAGTCAATGATGATAGGTTTAATAGGGGGTAAATGAATTGTTTCAATTTTAGTACATAATGGTCTCCAATTATTGGAAATATCATTTACCCATTTTTTAACTTCCTCTCTATTTACTCCTTGTTCGCAAAATACCACTAAATCGTAAATACCAGAAACCGTTGGATAAGAGAGAGAAGGGATTACAAAAATCTTATATACCCTTTCATCTTGTTGAATAATCTTTGCGAGATCTTCAAAGGTGTAAAATGATGTTGCAGTAGAGTCAACTTTAAAGTATGGACTTCGTGCAAATTGGTTAGTTTCTATTGCTGACTCTATCGCTTGAGATGTTTGATATCCAACATCCGCAATCGCGAAACAAATTTGTTCTAATATGGTGATTCCTGGATCATGTAGGTTGTGATCTGTCCACCTGGTTCCGCTATATTCTTGAATTAATTTTATGCCTTTATCGCGTAAAGCATAAATATCAAACGATTCTGGAATTTCAAAATCAACATCAATCGAATATTTAGTGGTATTGTCACTCATAGTATTCAATTTTACTGTGAGGACTTATTAAGTGAATTTTGATCTTCTTTATTTACGATATTAGAATTGGATTGTGTTTTTACCTGTTGATGGATATTCTCAATCAAGTGAAATACATTTTTATACGGCATAGCGGCCAATCCATCCAAGACGGTATTGATTTCTTGAGCAGTTAACTTTAGTTCAATAATAGAGTTTTTTGAGATTGCCATATTATTCCCATAATAAAGCTACATGATATTTTATTTTAGTTTCTCTTGAAAATGCCCTGCCAGTTTTTATTTGTAGAGAATAATTAAAATAATCTCCAGTCCATCGAACTTCAATTTTATTTCTAGAGCGTCCAAAATAATTCTGAGTGGCTTGTATACCACCTTTACTATTTCCAAATGTACAAACTGCAATCGCATGTGTTATTGCATGTGCTCCTTTTTCTCCGCAATTCGCAATTATTTCTACGGCAATAGGAGAGGAAATTCCCTCAATAATATTGTGCCACTGTCCGTCAGCATTTACTTCACCAAATCGATAATACCCCAATCTTCCATGGTAGCCAATCATTCCGTCAATGTCCAATTTGTGAATCGGTTTTTCAATTCCAATACCCACATTCCCAGATTTGGAAAGGCTTAAAATAGGGATGTCGTTTTGATTGTGTTTGAATTGTAAATAACTGTCGTTGTCTTCTTCCTCCAATTCCAACCTCCAAAATGAATCTTCATTTTCAATGCTTTTTCTAATTGTTACAACGGCATGATTGTCTTTTTGTTCGAGAAGCAGCCCATTGTCTTCATCCACATCAATTCTATCGTCCATTAGATTGATTGTAGAATCAATTAAATCTTGAAAATCTTCTTCTTTGGGAATTCTTCCCTTAATAAAATAGTTTTTTAATTCTGAACGTTTACGTGTCCCCATTTTATCGTGTAATATTAAAGAAATAATTCCGTGATTGTATGATTTTCTGTGTCAAAATCCCCATTAATTTTCAAATTTATTCCTAATTTCCGACTTCCGATTCCTAAATTTTTCTGGAGATACCTAGATTTATCAATAACAAAATCTGTTTCTAATGCCATATTAGATACTCCGATACCATCACTTAATTTTTTATTTGATTCTTTTATCTCGAGGAAATGTTGTGAAGACGGTATTAAAATGTGATTAATATTGGAGGGCTCAACGCGATAGTTTAGACTATTAAAATTCTCAGGCAATAATAACTCCTGGTCAAATCTAGTATAACATGCAAAATTTGTAACCGATTGAATGAATGGTAAATTTCGGATAATACTTAAAATTTTCGAAGTATAAATACTCTTGCCAAAACTAAATCCTTTTTTTTGGATACCGGTGAACTCGAGAAAACCTTTTAGAACAGCTTGATTAATGAATCCTGATGCTTCATTTTTATCCATACCCGCCTTGACTACAATATTTCCTTTTAATACAATTTCTTCATAAATAGGATTTTCAACAGAATATTCGCAACCAACAACAGAATGATCCTGCAAAAAGTTCTGTATTTGTTTTAATTCTAATGTTGAGAATTTGGGCCAATTCGCAATAGACAGACTATCGCTTTTTGATCTTGGAATTAATATTGTTCTAACTAAGCCCGGAATATTTGAATCTTGATTGTCTTTATGTGATATGATTAATACTTCTTGGATTTTTGGGAATTTCAACAATAAAAATTGTTTTAAATCCTGTAAATCTGCGATTCTATTTTGAGTTTTAAATTGAAACGAATATGGCCCATTTTTATACCCTAAATTTGGTAATGCCTTAATTGATTGTTGGTGAATAGGTTTGATTTCACCTATGGCCAATAAAAATTCTTCGGGAGGTTCGATTCCAGTGATTTCTAAATCTTGATTTGGACTTTGTGCACCGGAAATGTTGAATTTAACTGTTTGAGTAAGAACTTGAGTGACTCTTGTTAATACATTATCAGAATGGGATGTAACCTTAAGCCAATTGTTTGAAAAAGGTTCACCTTCTTGAAGTTCATTGATGAATATCTGGCCAGAACATTCAAAGGCAATAGTTTCATCTCTAACTATGTTAGACGGGTCGATATTAGTCCAACCATTATTATCCCACTGATACCATAACTTTTTCGAATTACTTTGAATACCGTTAAATTTCTCGGGTAGCTGAAAATATAAATTTACTTTTCCATCATCAAAATTAGAAAATTCTAAATATAGTGCAGATTGATAATTGGTTCTTGGCATCAATGAAAACGATGGGGTTTCTTTTTGAAGCATAACCAACTCCTCAACTCCAAAGCAGGATACTCTAGTATTCACTAATTCTTCTGGTATGGTTTCATGCATTACAGCCTCAACTGAAATACTTGTTGCCAGTGGAGTATAGGGCTCTAATATGCTCGCTGGCTTCTTATTGTTCATATTACGTTGAACTAAATCATTGTAACGACTATGACCAAAAGCACCAGAGGGAGAGAATAATTCAAATGCAATATATCCGTATTTACTTTTATTAGGTTCTTTTAATTGTTCGAAGGTTCTGTGAGTTCTTTCTAAGTTTAAATGTTGAAGATTTATCTCATTCATTCTACGAACATTTGAAACTACATTGTTTTCTGTATTTTCTGTTGAAATGGTTGTGAATAGAGGCAAAATCTGTTTATCACTTTCAGGGAACCAAGTTCCACCTTGTAAACTGGCGATAGAAACCAAGAAATCTTCATTGGATTCAATTAGGTCATAATTGTTATAATGTTCTTTAAAACCACCATTGGTATCTGGAAGTCCATACCATTGCCAATTTATTTTAAGGTTTTTTAATGCATTTGAAAATAATAATGGATGGCCGATATAAAATTTTGAACCTATTTCCGGACGTGAGCCAAATGGGTTAAAAGGTGTAGCAGTATCGAGTTTGCCGAAATCGTTATATAATTCTAGGTTTGTGACATCTAAAACACTCGTTTCAATCGATAATTTATTCGGCTTTAATTCGGAAAATAATGGATATAAAAATAAATAATCATGAAGGAAATAAAATGTTAATGTAACATTGCCGTCAATATTTGTTGAAGGCAATGGATCGTCACTATCAAGGACTAATGACCAACAAAATTCAAAATTATTATCCTTTGTTTTGGTTATGTTGAAATAAATCCGATCAGTTGAAATTTCTACTATCGATTCTAATGATGGATAGGATAATGTAAATCCATCGTTAATCCAATTAGTGAATATTTCCTCTATAGTTGAATTATTATAACTACGTTTTAAATCTTGATCCCTTTCAAAAGAATTTTCTAAAATTTCAGTTAGTTTCAAAGATGAAAATTCAAACAGTATTTTCCATTTTACGGTATTCCCATCAATGGATAATAACGGACTTGAAATATTAAAATAGAAAGGAGATTTTAGGATGTTTTTCTGTAAAGTTAATTTTTCTAGCTGATATTTTGTGGGAGGAATCGAACGGATTTGAATTGCATTTTCAGTAATGACAGTATCGATTTGTTCCCAATTGAAATTAACAATTTTTCTATTAATTATTTCTTGATTATTAATTGGGGTATTTTCCGCACATGATAATTCTACTTCGTAATTTTCTATTTCTGGTGAAACGATGGCTTTAAATTTAAGACCTTCAGGAATTGTTTTAATATCGTTATTGGAAATAGCTTCAAACTTAGCATATAGAGTATCTGCAACAGTTTCAAAAGGGGCTATTTGTGCAATCTTATTAAAGAAATAATCCGATATAGATTTATCAATCGAATCCATGTTGGTCTTGCTAATTTCATCGAGTAAATCACCTAACACAAAAGCCAACGAAGTAATCGGATCAATGCTTTGGTCCTTTATTGTATTATTTAATAAAATTCGCGACTCCGATTGTATGGATTTCCATAAGATATCAATTTCATCTAAAATATTAGAATATTGATTTAATTGATCAGACCAGTGTTCTGATGAAATCGCTGATTCAAATACAGGAGCTGGTAATAAATTATAAAATTGTTGTTTAATTTTTCTATTTAACGGAATTAGACCATCACTTACACAGTTATTAAAGAAATTGAGATACAAGTTGCACAAGGATTGAAAAGATGGTAACAATTCTTCAATGAATTTCTGTTCACTAAAAGCAGAATTTTTTAATAATTCTAGGTTTTCTAGTTGTATTAAAATTAACTGAGATAAATCGCTACGAAGTTTACGATTTATGTCGTTGCCTTTTAATCTTAGACGTTCAATTTGAATTCCAAGATCTTTGGCATCTCGTATATTTTGAGAAATCGACTCACCAGTAGTATGTAGTAAAATCAATGGTAAACTACTAGCAAAGAATCGTTTTAAATCACCGTCAGTTTCACCGTTGTAATTGTAAAATTGTATTTGTTTAGATAAGGATAAAATTGCAGTAACGATATTTTCTTTGGTTGTTTTTTGAAAAAGTGTTGCGTTGTTTAGCAACGAACTAAATTCAAATTCATTTACATCTTGAATTTCATACCTGCTATAATTTCTATCTTTTATCAATGGGTTTATTTATTGATTTGCCTCTTTAATATAGAATGGGTAAACATAATTAGCACGTGCATTCGTGGCTTTTACTATATATCCTATTTGAATATAAATTAATCCTTCTAACGCATTTATCTCAAAATCAATAGTATCAACAATGATCATTGGTAAAAATAATACTATGCTATCTTTTATTCTCTCTTCTATTTCTTTTAGTGTACTATCGTTAGGTATCTCAAACAATAACGGAGTTAAATCTATTCCGTAATTACTATGATATAATCGCTCACCAGGTTTCGTACTGAGTAATAGTTTGATGCTTTGTTCAATGAGATTCTTACCTTGGGCAGTTTCTATTTTACCAGTACTTGGATTGATTTTAATCGGGAATTGTATGCCAGTACCTAAAAAATTGTTTTTCTCCGTTTCGCTTACCATAATTAACCTCCTATCATAACCGTTGGACATAGACTCATCACCGTGCCTCCATGGGCAGTTGTGTCACCCATACGGGCTGCTGGTTTACCCTGAATTAAAACCGTGGCAGAACCTTTTACTATTTTATCGGGCGGTCCAACGCAAACACAATTATCACCCATAACTGCTGCTGGTAGTCCACCAATTAGTACTTTTGATGCTCCTGGACCTACAATAGGACCACCCACATGAGGAATTGGAACAATGCCAGGTGTTTGCATCGGGCACATATGCATATCAGTAACTCTTGCTGCTGGTGGCATTTTGCGAAAATAATCAATTAATTTTTACCATGGCTCCTTTTACAGTCAGTATTCCTGCTGCGCTAATTTCTGCAGTGGCCTTACCTGCTACTTTAAGGGCTTTTTTCGCGTCGGCTGTTACATCTAATCCGCTAATTGTTACGGCTCCAGCGTCACCCTGTACAGTTACATTTTTAGATGCTTTTAAGGTAGCATCTTTTGCAGATTTTATAGTTATACCAGAGCTTCCTAGCTCAATACTGTTCCCATTTTTATCTTTTATTGTTATTCCCTTGGCATCATCCATTAAAATAGAATTACCTCCAGGTGTTTTTAGGGTTAGATTTTTCTTTTCATCATCAAATTCTATTTCTACTTTATTTTTTGAAACAATTTTTCTGATATTATTTTTTGCATCCCAGGTGTGGGGCGTAGTACTTTTTTTGTTATATAAAGTGCCCAAAATTATGGGTTGAGTAGGGTCGCCATCCAAAAATGAGACTACAACTTCATCATCTTTTTCTGGCACAAAGAATATTCCTCGGTTTTTGCCTGCGTCAGGGAAGGTTAATCTTGCCCATACTAAGGCGTCGGATCCGAATGTGGGTAATTTTATTTGAATTCGCAATTGGCTATTCGGATCACCGTCTAGTTTAACAACAGTTCCAAGATGTAAACCATAAACTGGTGAAATAGTACTTCCTACTGATTCTTGATAAATACTCGGGTCTCTTTCCCACAGTGATTTTTCGTCAATTCCAAAAATTATAGTTGTGGAAAATATACCATCAGACATATTATGTTCAATTCCACTACAAAAAAATTTACCACTAAATTTACCCAATCCTTTGAGTTCAACAATTTCGCAAAGCTTAATTGTTGAATCACCAAAAACTGTGACTTGGCCTTTTACTGTGGCAATTAAGGAACGAACTACTTTATTGTTAACAATGTCTTTTAGCGAATTTTCTTTGTGAATTCCTGCAGTATAGACATTGATTGCTTCTTTGGGTTTGTGAAATGCAGTAACACTATCTGCTGTTACAATGGTAGGGTAGTTGGGCTTATCTGTAGTATCACTTTTCCCAGTTTTAACTCCTCCTGAATCATAGTCCCAGTGTTGGATGCTCATTGCGCTAATTGCAGGTTCCCCGGTCGCTTGAATTTGAGCATTTAGAATATTGATTCCATTACTATAGGTATGTTTTGCAGCTTCTGTAAGTTTAGGTTTTTTTACAGAGATTTCATTGTCTGAGTTGCTTACTAACAGTCCATTTGCTTCGGCCCTCATCAACATGAAATCCCAATCCGTTACGCCGTATTGAATTAATTTTTCATGTTCGGTTGTTGTAGAATCCGTAGATATGGTAATGCCGGAATAATTTCCCACGATTTCCTTTATAATCGCGTCGTCTTTTTTCTTTAAATAAATGGAAGTATTTCGACCTTTTGTCATCTGGAAAGCTTTATCAACACATTCAATGATGACATGTTGGTTGAAATTACTTACCTCCGCACTCAATCCGCTTACTACGCCTTTGTATACGGATTTTAATGTTGTTGGATCACCGCCAATTTTTATTTCAACGGTGTCGCCAATTTTTGGTGTATTTGTCTCGATGAGTTCAAATTTTTCTTTAGAGTTGTCACCGTCATTGATAATGACTTTTGCTCGCGAGATTTTCCCGATATTTTTTGATACTTGAATTTTAAGTATGTGGGGTGATAACTTTGAAGTTGATCCGTTAACGGATAATTCAAAACTAACGGTACTTGGATCTTTGGTTGTAGCCATGTTTTTTTATTTTAACGGTGGAAAATACAACCTTGTTCCCACTGGTATATTCCGAATGGAGGTTAATCCATTTATTTTAGCAATTTGCAGATAATATTTTGAATCCCCGTAAACTCTTTCGCATAACTGAATTAGGTTTTCACCTTCTTCGATTTCAAAGGAATGACTCACATCTGGAGATTGTCGATCTTGTTCTGACAACATTTTCGTTGAAGAAATTACTTCTTGAAAATTTGCTTTGATGGTAGCTTTAGTTGGCTCCCCTTTATCATTAAATCTGTCGTATGATATTGTATAAGAAGATAATGTAGCCTTCATGCTAAAATTACTTCCCCAAGATAATATCAAATAGTTAGGTCTATGAGTAGAGGAATTATACCCCACTAATTTTTCAAAAAGCTCCAATCGATCTGTAAGAGTCATAAAACTCTCTTTAATCGGCATTCCTTCATTCATCGAATACGAGTAATCCGGTTCGATTCCTGGATCGATGATTAAATCTAGTTTTAAATTCTTAGGCTTAATACTTTTAAACTTAGGATCTACTCCCGAAAAACCAATGGGCTGTTGGTTGTTATAGGTATGAGTGTTTTCTAAATTTAATGTGTTTGAAATAAAAGGAAAAATATATTTTAACTTGCTTGAATCAAATGCTTTACTTGATTGAGATGTAGGTGCTACAGCTTTAGTGCAATCTACATCCTCATAGGCTGTTATTTCAAATTTGCTTATTTGGTTTGAACTTGTAGCCATAGTTGAAGATTACTTCCTAAAACGTTTTTCGATTAATTCCACTATTCTATCATCCACGTCATGCAATATTTCATTTTTTAATTCTTCGATGTACTCATAGACTTTTTGAATTTCTTCAATTTCGCTATTGTTTTCTAATTTGGCATTTTGTTCATTTACCGATGCCTTAATAACTAGTTTTTTAATTTCTACCATTTGAACTTCACCATAAAGTATCACTATTGAAAACTTCCAGAAGTACTTTGTGTATACTTGGAATATACCAAGTGTAATTCTTCAATTAGGATTTCTGATTTCATAGCATTGAAACCAGATGTTATCATTTTGGTTGGATATACATCGTAAAAAATAAAGAAATACAGTGGTTTATGATTACCATCTAAAACATTAACGGTAATAGGAATGGGATATTTTTTAAATGTTGTAATATGTTTATCGTACCATTCGTGAATTTTAGAGTTTGTAACAACTCCCCGACTTAATATTAAAGTTCCGTATTGAATTCGGTCTATTCCCATCATGTCTGGAGATGTAGCCCCTGCAATTGTGGGTTTAGTCGCAATAGTTCTTTCAATACCTTTAATTTCTCTAAAACCCGTTTCTTGGGTTTTATGTTTGCTATTGAAAAGGAAGTTTACGCTAAAATGAAACCCAACCAAAGGTTGATCGCCTACACTTTGTTTTTTTGCCATAGCTCAATACAAAAATAGGGATTCAACTTTTAGTTGGGTTCGTATTTGGAAATATTATGCCAAGGATAAACCTTCGTGAGAAATAGTGATTGTTTCAACCGCTACTTCACTGGCATCCGATTTTAAATCGGGATTTTCCACCTTGTTAGGCCAAGCATTTTTCAATGCCCAAGTCATAACAGGAGAGTGTTGTTCATCCAATAGTTCGATAGTAACAGTTTTTCGAACAGGATTGTTCATTTCAACTGCATTGTACCAATCCCAATATTCTTGGTGATCTTGGAAGACTCCTTTTTTAATTACGATATCTCCAAACTTTCTTAAGCCGGACATTTTTTGTGTGCTGAATTCAACACTTGCACCATCTCGGTATTCGATAACATCCAAATTGGTGTTAAGTCCTGTTACCTCGCTGCAATTGATTACAGTACTATCAAAGGTTACACGAAAGTGAAACCTGGGTAGTGGATAATCTGGATTAGCCATATTATTTTATTTGTTTTTTATTGTTAAACTAAGGGTTAATTTATCTTATGACTCTTGTAATTTGTGAGAGAATTTCAATACAATGAATTCTGCAGGTCTTACAACAGCCATACCAATTTCGATGTTCATTCTACCTTCTAGAATATCTACAGCAGACATTGTAGTGCCCAAGCCGATATTCACGAAGAATGCCTGATCTGAAGAAGCTCCAGCCATAGCACCAGCCTTCCATAGGTTGGTTAAGTAGTTGTCTATCATGGCTTTAACGCGAATCCATGTAGATGCATCGTTTGGTTCAAACACTGCCCAACCGGTTGCGTTTCTAACACTTTCTTCAACCATGTTGAAGAATCTACGAACAGAAATGTAGCGCCACTCGTTGTCGTTTCCAGCTAGAGTTCTAGCACCCCAAACCAATGTGCCTTTTCCAGTAAATGTGCGAATTGCGTTAATGCTCTTTCCGCTAATTACATCTACGTTTAGATCTTCTTGTTGGCGATCATCAATTTTAACGCATGGTCTTGCTACAGATGATAAACTAACGTTTGCAGGAGCTTTCCATACACCACGCTGACTATCCACCATCGCATAAGTACCACAAATAGCACCTGCAGTAGGAGCTTTAGACAACTCTTTCAAAATTTCGTTAACGATGTTCTGAAGAATTGCGTTATGGTCATAAGCAATTTTGCTTAAGTTCTCTTTTATTGCTTCGGCATCTTCAGCAACACTATTAAGAATGCTCTTTAATTCATCTGCAAATTTGTACAAAGCATCTTTAGACATTTTGGTTTTAACATCTGCATTTTCTTGATTAGCAATAGCAGCATTTGGATTTGGTTCACCTAAATCTAATGTTGCGTAATCGCCAGCCTTATAAGCACCTGAACCAATAGCAGCATCAACACTTGCAAAATTCTTTAAAAGAGCAGAGAATTTCGAGCTAGCATTGACTTTAACACTCATTTCGTTAGCGATTGGAGCGCTATCAAATAATCCTAATGCAAAGTCATATAATTCCTTCATAGAAGAAGCAATTGCACCAGCACCTGCGTTTAAGTCTGCAGGAGACCCATCTAGATTATCCAATAATGGAGTAAGTGCTGATTTGTAATCCTTGTTGGAGAAATCACGAATCTTAGCCATGTCAGAAATTGCAGCATTCAAATTCTTTACGGAAATTGGGTGAGATGCTAAATCTTCTAAACTCTTATCTTCATCAGCAACCTTGATTTTAATTGTTTCATGGTTGTATTTGTGTGGTAATGCAGAATAAACCCATGGATAATAGGAAGCCGCATATTTCAAATTGTTAACACCTATGCCATTACGGAAATTTAGTACTACATCTTTATCATTGCGATGAATGTAACCCTCATAAACGTCAAGAACAGCAACGCGATTTTGCATTTCAGCACACTGCATTAACATTGCTTGTTGCAAAGAATAACATTCGTCTGCCTTCGCTAACAATACAGAATCAGGTATTGCCAAGATCGTTGGTTGGTCTTCACGTTTACAGGCATCTAAACCAGCCAACAAAGCTTCAAAGCTGATGTCATCTGAATAAGTTCCTACAGATACAATGTAACATTCACCACCGCCATTTGCGAAAAATAAACGCACTGCATCATACAAATAGAAGTTTTTGTCGAACTTAACTCCGGTTACTTGCTTGCCTTCATCCAAAGAAACTTGGATTTCGGCAGGAACATAACCACCACCGAAATAATCGATGTAGTCCAACATAGAAGAAATGTGAACGCCTGTGTTTAGGATACTGCTTCCGCCTTTTTGAGCTTTAGCCGTATATCCAACAAACGCAGGAACTGCAGTTGGTACCTGACCAACCGACGGCGGTAAGGTAGAAATTTCTTCTACGTACACACCTGGAGTTCTGTAATTTGCCATAGTTGTTAATTAATTAACGATTTGGACAAAACTAAGGGATTACAACTTTACTTTCTTGTACAAAACCGGATATTGTGGATAACTTGGGTGATTCGTTAAGTTGTCGATGTTAAATCGTACGTTTTTATGCTTAATTCTTTTCTTTTCGTTATCTGTTGATATATAATAACTTTGAATAGATAATTTGCTCGCATTGACCAAGTTTACTGGTTCTTTGGATATTGCGAATACACCGTTTCTGTTATCCACATTTTGTAATAAAAATTGTGCATAACCATTATCGTCTTCCACAATTTCAGGTAATTTGCTGTTGTCAATATCTGCATCTATCTCAATTAAAATAGGATATGCGGCAGATTTGAATAAAAAATTGATAAAAAGAGGAGTGTTTGATTTGATAGTATTCTTGAAAAATTCCAACTGATTTTCGATAGTTATTACTAGTTTTCCTATGCACTGATAGCCATTGGGAAGTTGCATTGGTGTTGGTTTATATTTAATTCCTTCAGAGAAAATCACATTATTTACATGGTTTGAAAATTCAATTCCGTTGATTGAAATTTCATGTCTATGGTTTTCATAAAAAAAAGGGACTTCTAAATCTTTAGTGATTATTTGAAAATTCGAATCCTTTGTGGCAAGAATAAAACTTAAGGAAATAGACGAATCTAAAAATGCAATTTCTGGGAGCTCAAAATTGGAAGAATGGTTGAAAAATTTTAATACTAATGCACCTCGGTCTAAATGCCATAAATGCCTATGATTTTTTAATTTTCGTTGTGTCTCAGTATCGGGGAAAATTCCAAAACTGAACAATTCATCGTCACCTGTCAATTCGTGTCTCCCGGTGATTTTTAACCAATCAATAATTTTCATATTATCCAATTATTGATTGTCATTTAATCGACGATTTAATTCCTTCATGCTTGGAAGAGAATTGCTCTTTTCGTTGCCAAAAACCGGTAGTAGCCTCACTTTATAAATAACATGGGGCATTAATTTTGATCCAGTTGCACTGAATATATTGGAAACTTCTCGGAAGTCTATGTTCTGCAAGTCAAAGACCACAGAGTCAATTTCAGATGGCAATCCATCAATATCGGTTTGTTTTAACACTGAATTTTCATGGAAGTAACCAATAATTTTATCAATTAAAAAAATTCCATCCTTGTATCTACTACCGGAATGTGAAGAGGTGAACATTACATACAAAACAAGTAGTGTAGGTACACCCTTTTTGAAGTTATTTGGATAGCCACCAGATTTATTAATCGTTTTGTCTTCGTCTATCCTAAGTAATGACAAATAGATTATGTTGTCTTGTTGAAGAGCTTTGGCTCCCGATTGATCTGCGATATTGCTTAATACAAGTAATTCTTCGTTAGAACCCGTAACATATTTTAAATGAGAGTTTATCTCAAGTTCCAGGGCTCTAAGTGTCTCGTAAATCATAAATTACTGTTTCAAAGCCCAAATAATTAATCGGGCTAAATATATTCCTATAAAAGTAATACCAGAAATTACAAGAAATAATGTTTCTACGCCGTTAAAGAAAATGGCTAATTCAATCATTGTTTCTTGCATTAAATTCGCAAATGCATAGAAAAATATAAAGCCAATTACGGGAGACAAAATTGTAGTTATCAAAAACCATTTCACTTCACGTGCAATAGTTACCTTTAATTGTTCACGTTTTCGGTTTTCAAACTTCTTAAACAAAGAATCCTGACTGTCAGCCGCAGCTTTAAAACTTCTGCGGAATAATTCCCGTTCCGTTCTTTGCTCTAATCGATTGAATAAAATATCTGGATTCATAGGGCAAACATAAAGGATTTTCTACTGTTTTTCAAGTTTATCCACAAGGTTTTAACAGTTTGCTTTTTTGGTCATTTTTAATGGCGAAGGTATAATTCCAACCCAAGTGATTTAGTATCTTTGCACTTTATGCTTACTTCTCACGAAATTCGAACGAAATTCATTCAGTTTTTTGAATCCAAAGGACATACATTCGTAAAAGGTGCGCCCATCGTTGTAAAAGGGGATCCAACCCTAATGTTTACTAACGCTGGGATGAATCAGTTCAAAGATTATTTTTTGGGTAATAGCATTGCTCCGTATAAAAGGGCGGTAAATTCTCAAAAATGTCTACGAGTAAGTGGTAAGCACAATGATTTAGAGGAAGTTGGACATGATCATTACCACCATACCATGTTTGAAATGTTGGGGAATTGGAGTTTTGGTGACTTCTTTAAAAAAGATGCAATTGCGTGGGCATGGGAGTTGTTAACCGATGTATATAAACTTCCTGCAAGCCAGCTGTATGTTACTGTATTTGAAGGAGATGAATCTTCCAATATTGATTTTGATCAGGATGCTTTTAATTATTGGAACCAATATTTTCCTGCAGATAGAATACTGAAAGGCAATAAAAAAGATAACTTCTGGGAAATGGGGGATACTGGACCTTGTGGACCCTGTACCGAAATTCATTTCGATATGCGTTCCGAGGCCGAAAGGGCAGCAATAAACGGAGCCGATTTAGTAAATAATGATCATCCTGAAGTTGTTGAAATTTGGAATTTGGTATTCATGGAATTTAATCGATTGGCCGATGGGAGTTTAGTTAGACTTCCCGCCCAACACGTGGATACCGGGATGGGATTTGAGCGTTTAGTACGCGGAATTCAACGTAAAACCAGTAACTACGATACTGACGTTTTTCAATTTATTATTAAGGAGACATCAAAATTATCGGGGAAGACATATGGGGAAAATGAAAAACAAGATATCGCATTCCGCGTAATTGCGGATCATATTCGGGCTGTGAGTATGTGTATCGCTGATGGTCAGTTACCATCCAATAACGGTGCTGGGTATGTAGTTAGAAGAATTTTACGAAGAGCGGCTCGTTATGGATACTCATATCTTGGTTTCACTGAACCGTTTTTCCATAAACTAATACCTGGTTTAGCAAATTATTTTCAATCAGCATTTCCGGAATTGAAATCACAAGAGAGTTTCGTAATGCGTGTTGTAAAAGAAGAGGAAGTTTCCTTTTTCCGCACACTAAGCACGGGTATGCAGCGATTAACGGCTTTAATGACCGAAAATGATACGCAAATTATTTCCGGTGAAGTTGCCTTTGAATTATACGATACCTTTGGTTTTCCTATAGATTTAACGGATTTAGTTGCCCGAGAAAATGGTTTTTCGGTAGATATGGTAGTGTTTCAGCGTTGTTTGGATGAGCAAAAGAATCGTTCAAAAGCAGATGCGAGTAAACAAATGGGGGATTGGCAACAGATACACCCTGATAGCGAAGAAACCTTTTGTGGTTACGATGTTGTGGAAAATCAAACTACCATAAGTAGATACAGAACTGTAACGGTGAAAGGGGATAAACAACAGTTTCAACTAGTATTAGATAATACTCCATTTTACGCTGAGAGTGGGGGACAGGTAGGGGATACGGGGGTAATAAAGGGTGTTGAAAATGGTGAGATTCTGCGTGTTACAAATACGGTTAAAGACAACAAATTGCACATTCATTTAGTTGATAAATTACCTGTAAATCCCAGCCAAAATTTTATTGCCTCCGTAAATAAATCAAAACGAAATTTAATTTCATCAAATCACAGTGCTACCCATTTAATGCATTCTGCACTTCGAGAGACCCTAGGTTCGCATGTTGCACAAAAAGGTAGTTTGGTGAATTCTGAATATTTGCGATTTGATTTTTCACATTTCGGAAAGATGACAGAGGAGGAATTAGCTCAAGTAGAAGCAAGAGTGAATGAGCAAATTCGGGCATCTATACCATTGCAAGAACATAGAAATATTCCAATTAATGAAGCAACGGCCATGGGTGCTACTGCATTGTTTGGTGAGAAATATGGAGATTTTGTCCGAGTAATTGAGTTTGATCGCAATTATAGTTTGGAATTGTGCGGAGGTACTCATGTAAACAATACCGCGGAAATTGGACTGTTTAAAATTACATCGGAATCTAGTGTTGCTGCAGGGGTAAGGAGAATAGAAGCAATTACAAACCAGGGAGCTCAGTCGTTAATCAATAATAGGTTGCAGTTGTTAGTATCTATTGAGCAAGCTTTAAACAACGCAAAAGATCCAGTTCAAGCGATTGAAAAAATACTTCAAGAAAATGCAGATTTAAAGTCCAAGTTAGAGGCTATAGAATTATCCCAAATTGCCTCAATAAAGCAATCGTTAAAATCTTCGTTTAATGAAGTAAATGGTATGAACTTGTTGATTAAGTCATTGGAGTTGCCTTCGGCTGATGCGGCTAAGCAATTGTGTTTTCAATTGAAAAATGAAATTGATAATGCCATTATTGGATTGGTATTTCTCGCTGATGGTAAACCAGGAATTGCGCTGTATATTGATGAAGATCTAGTAGGAAAAAGAGAATATAATGCATCTACAATCGTAAGAGAAGTTGCTAAGAATATTCAAGGTGGTGGTGGAGGACAGCCATTTTTCGCAACCGCTGGGGGGAAAGATGTCTCCGGAATAGAAAATGCCGTAGCTGCCTTGAAAAGGTATTTTAATTAGGCTAAAAGTAAATTTGACTAAAACTAATTATTGACGATTGAATTTCAATTATTCAGGAAATCAATTTCAATACTTTTTTGGTTTCGAAAAATTCGAATTCACCGAATACCTCAGAAATTGAGTGTAGTTGAATTTTGGTTTTGGGAGAAATTGCCAATACTTCATTGATCTCTTCCGTTAAATCACCTCCTTTCAGTAAGTAAAAAGAGGGTTTGTTTTTCCATAGTCCGGAACTCCAGTTCCACAATTCGATGCACGGTGCAACAGCTCTTGCAACAATAGTATCTACTTTTACTGGCATTTGCTCGGCGCGTAAATGAAATCCAGTGGCATTTTGTATTTCCGTTTTGGCAATTACATCATTAACCACCTGAATTTTTTTACCTATAGAATCAACCAACGTAAATTGCGATTTTGGGAATAGAATAGCGAGTGGGATTCCAGGAAAACCACCACCAGTACCAATATCCATATAATGTTTACCCGATTGAAAGTCACAAAATTTGGCCAATGCGAGAGAATGTAAAATGTGATTTGTATATAGGTTTTGAATATCTTTTCGAGAAATTAAATTTACTCTTTCATTATGAAATTGATATAATTCACCGAGCTGTAAAAATTGAGTTTTTTGGGTCTCGGTAAGTTCGGGGAAATACTTAAAAATTACTTCGGCCGTTACCATACAATTTTCTTTTTAAAGAATGCAAAAATGCCTGTTATTGAATACCAAAAAGCCTGAAAAAAATTGATTATTGGGTAAATAGGAGTGGCTTTGGGCATTTGTAATAATTTTGATTTTATTCCAAAAATAATCCATTCTGGTATCCATTTGATGATTAACATCAATAGAGGCCAGAATAAATGATATCCATTTATAACCCAAAAACCAATTAATAAATAAAATGCAAGTTGAGAAAAAGGGAACCAGAATAATTGAAATTTAACATTGGATAAATAATTTTTACCTACCCATAAATGTCGTTGTTTTTGCTTCCAATATTGTTTCCAAGTTGTGGGTCCAGCACTTTGGGTATATGCTTCGGGCTGAACATATATTCCTGTTGCATTTTTTTTACAGGCTTCTTGTACAAACAGATCGTCATCGCCTGCAGGTACATGATAATGGGATGAAAAGCCACTCACACTATCATATGCTTTACGTGTATATGCTAAATTTCTTCCTACACCCATGTAGGTTTTTTGTTGTAAGCAAAACCCTAGATAGGAAAGAGCTGTAAGCGTGTTTTCATAATGAATTAATCGGCCTAAAAAACCGTTCCCGGTTTTGAGTGGCGATACGCCTAAGACGATATCGTAGCCTTGGGCAAATCCGTTCACCATACCTCGTAACCACTGATCAGAAGCGGGTTTACAATCGGCATCTGTTAGTACGAAATATTGATACTTGGCTTTTTTTAAGGCTAAGGTTAGTGCTAATTTTTTACCACCGGTTTTAACGACATCAATATCCAAATGAACGATTTTTAATTGTGGATGTTGGTTGGCTTGTTCGGTTAAATACAAGGTAGACCCGTCTGAACTTCTGTCATTAGCAATAACAATTTCGAACTCTGGATAATCTTGTTTCAGCCAGAGGGGAATATTGTCTACCAAATATTTTTTTGCATCTCGTGCCGCAATAACGATGCTAACACCTGGTAATTTTTGATTAATTATGGGCTTGGTTGATAGTTTAACTTTATTAAAAACTAAGAAGTAGTATAACCAAGATATAATAATAAAAAGTCCGCTAGCCACAAGCAGCGCTTGATCTATGTTGTTTAACTGAATTGACGTAAAAAAATTCTGAAATGACATGTAATAAAAAATGCAAATTTAATCGAGTTTTAGTTTCATTTATCAATACTTTTTGATGTCTGGGCATTAGATAATATTTTAATTATCCAACTATGTGCAGAAATAAAATGGAATTTTTTAAACAGTTGTATTGATATATTTGAATGAAATATTAAAATGAGTGCAGTTGAGTCTTATACGGAAGATTTAGAAAACGATTTGAACTGGTTGCATCGTGTAATTGAGTATCAATTAGGATTATTGTCAGAATCGGAAAAAAGTGAATTTGAAAGAAAAAATTGTTTTATACCAAACATTCCATCAAATAAAAGTTTCTATGGGAAATTTATAGTAGAAAATAAATTAAGCTTAGTTGAACGTGGTTTGCTAGTAATTGGCCTCGCTACGTACTTCAGGCCTTATGTTTTTAATGAATTATTGAAAATTGCACGAAATAATCAAGTTGGAGATTCACGGATTGGAGGACTAATAAATAATAACCAAATGTATTTTATACCCACTGGTGAGACTGCAATTTTCTTATTGACTAATGGATCATTGAAAGAGAGAATGATGGTTTTGGAAGTACTCAATCCTCAACATTGGTTATTTGAAGATGAAATTTTAAAATTCGATTACAGTGAATTGTATTTGCCCAATTCCTATTTCCCATTTTCCTTAACAAAGGATTACATGGAATATTTTACAACCGGCAAATTCAGTAGTCCAGATTATTCAACTCAATTTCCTGCAACAAAAGTTGATGTATTATTAGATTGGGAAGATGTTGTAATTTCTGATAAACTCAAAACAGAAATCAGTGATATTGAATATTGGATTCAATTTGAACATGATTTATTTAATAAATATGGTTGGGGAAAGAAAATTAAAAGGGGGTATAAAGTGATTTTTCATGGTCCATCCGGAACAGGTAAAACCATGGTTGCTGGATTAATTGGTAAAAAATATGAAAAGGAAGTTTATCGAGTAGATGTATCGCAATTGTCCTCAAAATATATAGGTGAAACAGAAAAGAATATTGAGAATTTGTTTCAACAAGCAAAAAATAAAAATTGGATCTTGTTTTTTGATGAAGGAGAGACCTTGTTTAGTAAACGTAGCAATACGGGCGGGGCAAATGAGCGATATGGAAACCAACAAGTAGGTTTTTTATTGCAAAAGATTGAGGATCATCCTGGGGTGGTCATTTTAGCTACAAATTTGAAAGGTAACTTGGATGATGCATTTTTAAGGAGGTTTCAAAAAATGATTTACTTCGAATTTCCAGATGAAGTTTCGCGCTTAGATTTATGGACTAAATCGTTTGAAAATACAATTCCTTTGTCTCCTGAAATTGATTTAAAGTTAATTGCGAAAGAATATGAATTAGTTGGCGGACAAATAGTTAATGTGATTAAACAAGTGATATTAAGAGAGTTAGGAAATGGGAGTAAATTTATAAATAAAAGGACTTTGGTAGCTTGTATAAAGGAGGAACTTCAAAAAAAATAAGTTTCCATATTTGAAAATTATATTATTTATCTTAAATTGACTGCTTAAATCAAATCGATAAAGATTATGTCTGGACCATCTCTTTCCACTACAAAGAAAAAGTCAACCATGGCCTCAATACTTCCACCAGTTTCAACGGGTGGAGGAGCTGGAACTGGTTCAATTCCGGCTTCAACAGGCACAGGCGGAAGTGTTGCTGGCTCAACAACCGCAGCTCCTAAGAAGACTTTAAAGGATATGGGTAAAAAAGTAGTAAATGCCAATGGCTTAGCTAACCTAAATCCTAGTAATATGAGAGGAATGGGGATGGGAATTAAAAAGAAATCTCCAGATGGGTTTGATCCTGAAGATGTGGAAGAAGAAGATGGTGATTCAGTTGGTGATTTATATGGCGAAGTAAATGAGACATTTGGAGATGCCGCAGAAGATTTCGAAGAAGGTTTAACAGAATCTGTAGAAGAGATAAACGAAGAAGGCGGTGTAGAGACTGAGGAAAAATTGCCTGAGCATGTTCAAGAACACATGGATAAAGTTGAAATTGCAACGGGTGTAATGGGTTCATTGGACGGACTTAGGGGAATGGTAGATGCATTTAAAAGTTTCAAAGAAGGTAAAGACAATTTTGAAAAAATAGATGCAGTTTTTGATATGCTCAGTTCAGCAAATAGTACGGTTGAATCAGGGGCGAGTTTAACGGGGTCATTTGCCGCAGAGGAAAGTAAAGAAGCAGTAGATGCAGAAGCAGTTGGAAAATGGACCGGAGGCGTTGGGGATGCTTTAGGTGCATTGAAAAGTGCATTTTCAAGTATAAAAAAGACTGTTGAAGCAGTAAAAGAGGCCTCTAATAATACGGCAAAACAAAATGCTAAAGCGGCATTGAATTTAGCTGAAGATTGGACAAATACTGCGAAAAGTACGTTGGAGTCTATCAATGGTATTAAAGAGGCATTGGGTGGCGATGCTTTCGGGGGAATTGGAGAAGCAATTCCTGGATTAGATATAGCCTTAACGGGTATCAATATTATCAAGGAAGCCTACACTTTAATCGTGGCTTGGAAAGAGCACAAAAAGATGTTGAAGGAGAAAGAGGAAATAGAAAAGGGAGAAGCAGGAATTTCAGGAGATGTTGAGGAAATTAGAATTTTAAAAGCGGAAAGAGATAATGTACAATCAGTTAAAGATGAGGATACGGGTAGAATAAAAACAATGAATGACCGTATCGATCTGCTTAATGCTGAAATTACTGCGAAGGGTGCTGATTCAGCGTATAATAAGAGTAGTTTTTTAGGGTTGGGTAAATCGGAAAAAGAAAAGGCTCACGCAGAAATTGCTGAATTGACTAAAGAGAGAGATAGGTTGGCCGCGCGACAAGGTTTATTAGATGGTAAAATTACAATAGCTCAAAAAAAGATAGACGATAAAGAAAAGTCTTTAGATCCTGGTAGGTTAGATAAGGTTAACGATTACAGTTTGATATCGGAAATCGATGATGCTAATAAAAAGCGGATTGTTAGAAATTCAGTTTTATTAGTGGCCGATTTTGCTAGCTTAGCAGGAGGAATCGCAAATTTAACCGGTGTTGGTGGTGGAGTAGGTGCTGGACTTAAAGCAGCGGCAGGTGGTTTGAAGGTGGGTATGAAAGGTGCGAGAATGGCAAAACAAACTGGACGTGATAAAGCAGCCAAATCCGCGGCTATTTCTGATGGTGCATCTTCATCAATGTTTGATACATCAAAATCTTCCGCCGCCAAAAAGGCTCGCAGACAAGAACAGATGAAGTATTTGATGAATAAAGTTAGAAACTTGCCAACCAATGATGAAGTGAAATTTAATGCTGAAGTCCCCAAGATTGAAGGTTATTTTAACGCAATTGGGATTGAACCAGCCACTTTGTACAAGAAAAATGGAAATCCTCAAGAACAATTTAATATGCTTTACAAAGCCTTAATAGAGAGAGAATTTTAATAATGAGTAAATGATGATAAATGAAAATAATATTCTGCAATTAATAAAGGCAGAGACGGAGAAATTAGGTTACAAAGCAACTTTCATTTCAGAACTTGAAAACATAGAAATTAACGTTTTGTTAGTTTATCCATTTTTTAATGACGAAACTGAAAATTTAAAGAATTGGAATTTTTCTTTGATGGTATTCCCGATGGAAGACGATTTTGATGGATCGGTCTTAGTTCAATTATTCTGGGAGTTTGATACAGTTGTGAATAATTTGAATTCAGATGCAATCCATAAATATATTGTTAAAAATAATATTCGTTTGCCTTTGGGGAATTTAGGTGTTTCCGATGAAACGAATAAGGTGCATTATCGCGCAACAATACCAATACCCTTTAACACAGAAATAAATTATAAGTATTTAGCAGATGTTTTTGACTTGGCATTATTACCCTTGACAATGCTATCTGCAGAAATTAGTGCGTTGTAGTTTTCTGAAAAAACAAAAAAGGAGCTTCTAAAGCTCCTTTTTTGTTTTTGGTCGGGGAGACAGGATTCGAACCTGCGACCCTCTGGTCCCAAACCAGATGCGCTACCGGCCTGCGCTACTCCCCGGTAAATCCAAAGTTAATTTCTTAACTCCTTCATTGCGACCCCTACAGGATTCGAACCTGTGACCTACTGCTTAGAAGGCAGTTGCTCTATCCAGCTGAGCTAAGAGGTCCTGCAATCCATTCACTAACCCTTGTAAAGGCCGTAAACAAGGCC
>JACCDW010463276.1_pt1 | contig 56716 bp, 56 predicted proteins | sample 7449781 | NCBI WGS metagenome assembly JACCDW01 (sample SAMN15323449, study PRJNA562643) | freshwater metagenome | isolation source: river surface water | place: USA:Blue River Watershed | collected 2017-08-18
CCGTTGAGGAACGAATATGTCCTTGACTCAACGGGAATGGGTCGATTAGTCTCCATTCGAAAATCCACGATTCGAATCACGCGCACGCGCGAGACTTGATGTATTCATGAAAGGGGATGAGGTGGTCGTTAGACTGACTCTAGATATGCAGGAAATTCCGTACGAACCGAACAAAAAAAGAAAGCAGCGGAGGGCCTCTCCATATCTGCGTCCTGAGCAGAACAAAAAGGGCGCAGGGGTATCAGAAGAAGAAGTAGAAGAGGTCTATCAGTATTGGGTGACAGTAATGCGTCCTGGCAGGGCGCGAGTTCCCAAACTTGATATAGAGCGTGTTCGCAAGATGAAGTGGGCTATCGCTGACTACGGCGTAGAACTATGCAAGCAGGCAATTGACGGGTGTGCTGCTTCTGATTTTCATATGGGGCGCAACAGGGCCAATAAGCGCTACGACGACATCACGCTCATCTTCCGAGATGTAGAGCATGTAGAGATGTTCCTAGAGCGTGGTGAAGGCAAAAAAGCAAAAGGCGACTTCTGAACATGACGAAGGTAGAACTAGAAGAATTCGTCAGGGAAGTTTATGCCTCATTCAATCAGACGTTCTATGAGGCAGATAGAGATTACATACTTCGTGCTTGGTGGAATTTGTTGCGTGACCTCGACGTTCAGCAGGTCCGCCAAAGATTCACCAGAATGGCTGTAGTTGCCAAATTCATGCCCACCCCAGGAATGATTCGCAGGGCAGTTGTTGAAGGCAATTTGGATGTTATGCCTCCCTCGCCACAGGAAGCATGGGCACAACTTCAGCGTCTGATTCAGGGAATGAACTCTGGCACTCACGCAACATCCAGTGAGATGCATCCAGTTCTTAGCACGACACTGCAGACCCTTGGCTCAATGGCTTTTGGTCTGTCAACAAATGGTGATAGGGAGTTCTTCATGGGCATTTACTCCGAGCGTTTAGCCAATTATTTGGCTGATGTCTATAAGGTGGAGCAATGAAACGAAATACAGGGCGTCCAGCAAAGTTGCCAACGTCTGAACGAGCAACCATCACAATGAAGATAGATGCCGACTTGAAGCGACTCATTATCCTGCAGGCTCAGGCTTATGGAATGACAATTACTGAATACATCACGATGCTCGTACAGAGGGATACGGAAGGCTGATGAGATGGGTGTTGTATTTGCGCGTGATAAAGACGTACTGGGCCTTGATGTAGAGGAACTGCTTTCGGGCATACCAACACCACTATCGTTGCCGGTTCCAGAATCTAAAGTAAATGACTTGCTGAATGAGGCAATTCTCAGGTATGCAAGTTATTTCGGGAAGCCGTATGGATTCGACAAAGAACAGGGTGGTGCGTTAGTTCAGGACTTGTTCCCAATCAAGAAAAATGAGGTTGAGCAGATTTCCTCATCATCAAAAGTTGAACTAGAGATGCATACGGAAACAGCATTTCACCCCAAGGCTCCTCGTTATGTAGTTCTTTTTTGCCTTAGGGGTGACCCAGCAGCAGGCACAACATTCTCTTGCCTGAGCCATATTATGGAGGGGCTCAAACAAGATGAGATTGAGATACTCAACAAGAGGTCATTTATCACCAGCGTCGATAAAAGTTTCCTTGATGAAGGTGAAGAGGATAGGAAAGTAAAAAAACAAGTCATTAACAAACGTGGCACAAAAATGACTTACGACAAAACGGCGATGCGTGGAACAACACCTGAAGCACAAAAAGCCCTAGATAAGTTCACCAAACTTGTTCAGAAGAACAAAGACACAATCTATTTGGAAACTGGCGAGATTGTCGTTATTGATAACTGGAACACCGCACACGGTCGCACGCAGTTTGTTTCACGCTATGACGGAACTGACCGCTGGATAAAAAGAGTCATGGTAAGTAATGAGAAGCCGTTTGGGCGAATAATTTGGTATCCGAATGAGTTGTACTACCTCTTCCCCCCAAAGTTGAAAAATGGGTAAAAAGGCTCTTCGCGCCAAGCACCCTGACCGCTTGTATAACATCGCCCTGCGTGTTAAGGGTTCGCTCAAGAACGAGATTCTTGCCGCAGCAAAACGCAATAATATGACGCTTGCGGAATATATTCTTTATTGCACCTGGGAGCATATGCGCTCGGAGAGGGGAGTCCCACCTCCGGGAAGTGCGCAGTTCTCCCTTCCCGAGCCACTGGATGTCGTACGCTCATACTTCACTGGCGAAACAGTCTTGCAGCCTTGCGGGAAGCAGAAATGCGATATACAGTTAGTGGAGTTTCAGGGTATGACATTTTGTGACACATGTAATGTGAGGATTGAATGAGCACCGTAGAGATACAAGAAGAAGTTGCAATCACTGGCGTTGACGCTGACGCTGTTTTGGCATTGCTTGACCACGAAACAGGCGAAGAAAAGTCTGGTGTGATTAAACTCTTCCCAGACATCAGTCAACTTATTGACATGATGACAATGAAAAAGGAATTGATTCCAGGGCGCATGTTTTGGATTGCCCTTGATTCCAAGTACATGATTTGCATCGTGCGTGGAACCCCAGAGCGAGGCGAACCTGATGTTGCTGAATTGTTGCGAGTGTTGGAGAGTCTAGAAATTAAATCAATCAACATCCCCAACGATGCCGCATTCATTGGCCTACTGATGCAGAACAAGAACTTGACTGAAGAGTCATCAATCTTGTTCCGTGCATGCGGTCAGAAGATTTAATCGCCCCACATCTGAGCAAGCGTAGGTCGCTTGGGGCCCGCCCCTCTTCGTCGTTGTTCTGCTGCAAGTTGCCTGCTAGTTAGGCCAGCCCAAACTCCATGCATGTCGGCGGGCGGGAACTCAAGCGCATATTCCAGGCATTGAGACTTCACCGGACAATCAGCACATAGGGCGCGAGCCTCAACGATGTATGTGATGTCTTTGTGTTCACGAGGGAACATCTTTTCCGTTTTCCCCCGGCAGTTAGCATCGTCCATCCATGCAAAAGTCTGAAATAGTGGTGGTTCAATGCTCACTTTATGCCTTCACTTCGGTTTTTGTTTTGGCAGTCCTACGCACAGTGCCAGCACCTTCCTGCTGGAAAGTCTGGTATGGATAGCCCGTGTGTGGGTCAAACTTTGCTGCGATTGCGAGAGCATTTAGACAATGCTTTTTTGCCATTGCAACCGCCGTAACCTTTGTCTTCAATAGCGCAGCAAGAGCACCTATTGCGTACTGTTCTCCTGTGCCAATTGCATACAGGCCCGAGGCATCATTGCTCCATGCGTAATCATTATCAATCTGATAAATGACCGAGTTAACAGCAAGCAATATTTCAGAGCCCTGTTCAGCAATATGTTCTGATGACTCTTTCTGTGGTGCCGAGTATCCGTTGGCGTCAAAACAGGCACGGAGGGCAGGGATAAACTTATTTGTGACGTAGTCGTCAAGTTTCTTTCCCCGCAATGAGGCTGACGCCTGAGGAACCTGCAATGAATGCGAAACAAGATTGATTGCCCTGACATCGCCAGCAATGCCTATGAGCATTCCATTGATTTGGTTAATCTTGGAAACATTGCTGTTCATAGTGTGAATTCTGCTTACGAACCCACTTGTATCTACAGCAGATAGCCTGCTGTCGGTCCCCATGACAACAAATCCATCACCCTGAATGGCAACAACGGTCGTCATCAGGCCTCCTACTTTTTCTTTGTAGCAGGCTTGGCTTTTGTTTCTGGCAATACGGCAAACTCTTTACCCCTGAACATTGCCCATCCGGAGTAAATCGGAACACACTCGTAGGCGAACTTGTGGTCTCCGCCGTCCTCGTAGGTGACTATGCCGAGGCCCTGCTGCCAGTTCTCATGGCGAGTCAGGGGCCGTCCGTCCAAATCGACGCCACCCTTAGTGCTTGGAATTGCTCCATCAATGCGAGCCAAGCAACCTGGGGATGCCGCCATGATTGTTCGTGGGCCATCCCAGTCTTCGCGAGTCTTGAAGGCACACTCAATACGGTGAATGTGCCCGTAGATGACGCTGCTCTTTTCGGCGTTCAAATACACATGGGCAGTCGAGCCACCACTCTTTACACGGTCGCCGTGGATAATGCGCAACTTTTTATTCACCCAGATGTCTGACGCTGGATAGCCGGGTCGATACTCAACGCCGAATTCGTCCATTCTGCACAGGAATGGAACAGACAGAACGGGCCAGGATTCTGGAGTATTTCCACGACGCAATCCGTAGGCGGCAGTTGCATTCTGGACTATGTACTTGGGCATGCGCTCTTCGTGGTTACCAGCAAGCCAAACAATCTTGGCATGTGGCGCAGCAGCCCTCATTTCTGCACAGAATGTGGTAGCCCTATCAATTGTTGCTTGGGTCGTTAGGGCGTAACTCGGATATGTCACATACTTACCCATTTCGGGCAAGTCCAAGTTATCTCCGACGCAAACAATCAGGTCTGGCTTTACGTGAGCGATGATGTTGAGCGCAACCGTAATTGCCGCTTCATCATGAGTTGGCTCTAGGATTCCATCGCGATTCCTGAAAAATCCGAACTGAATATCTGGAACAACAACGCAGGTTTTGTACTCTGCCAACTTTGCCGGAGTACCACTTGCTTTCGGAATCTTTATTTCAGGACCACGTTGAATAACTTGCCACTCTGGACCAGTCTCCCACTTGGGACTGATTTGGATTGCGGTAAGGTCGTGGACCTCCGCTTCTCCGGCTTCATTCTTGGTCAATGACTGGTAAATCGAAATCTTTTTGATTTCGCCGACTTCCTCAATGTCAATTTTATTTCTATTGAGAAGTTCTGCAATGGCACCAAGCGTCTTGTTGCTCGTATCTTTCTGGATAGCGGCATCTAGTTTGTCTGAGAGATTCATCATTTTCCTCCCTCGGAGAATGCCCCACATCTACATGAATTGGGGTTAGTTGCACATTCCCTTCCTTTGGCGATGGAATCGCGACTAACGATAATTCCCTCACTCCGGAGTGCTCCGTAAATTCCACGAATTGAGATTCCTGGATTACGAATGGCAGAATCAAGGGCCCGTGCATCGTCTTTATCAAGAGATGCCATGATGTCCTTCATGCGACACCCACTGCTTTTCTCTTCAAGTGTATTGAGTTTGCCAGCCAACATGTCCGAACCTCCACGGTTGTGGTATATGGTGTTGATGAAACAGTAATTACATCGATGGGATTCGGCAATGAATGTTTACGATTTGTTAACAACGTGGGGGGAATCAAAAGATTTGCTGAGAAAGGGTGGCATTCTTTCTACAAATGGCCGAGTCCTACTCACCATCATTGCTGACCCAGATATCACCCAAGTGGCTGTTTCCGTAATACTGGGCATTTCTCCGTCAGCGGTAGAGAAGGCAGTTGCCTTTTGGTCGGATGCCGGTATCGTTGTCGCTGAGAAAACTGGGAGGAACAATAAGTATTCAGTAAATCTCGAAGCGCTTCATCAGCACCCGGATTACAAAACGCTGGCACTTTTAATAAAGAATGATAAAATATAACTCAATCACCCACGACCTTCTTATGGTGGCTAAAATTTTTCCAACACCATTTTCGGCAGAAGAAGCACTTCGGGTTGTTGTAACTTTAGAAAAACCAAGCAGGGTTGAAAGGTCCGCCCAAACGCTGGTTAAGTATGGATTCTTGCAAGAATTTCCCGAGAAGAAATATCTCATCACAAATTCTGGACGTGAGGAATTATTTAGACTAATTCGGGCCAAAGGTCTGGGCGACAGGAAGAAAATACTTGATGATGATGACCTGTAGGTCTATTAAAAACAACCTGTAGGGTTATGAAAACTGTGGGATAATGGGCCCATGGGAGAACCTTCGCCAATATTGAGACTTTTGTCAGACGGGATGCGTCTCGTTTTGGATACCCCAAAAGATGGCGACAAGATATTCGTTGACCAGCAAGAGACCGCCGTTGCGACTTCGCTACTAGCAGTAGTTGCCAAGTATGGGAAATTTGACCAGGATGGCGACGGGGTGTGGGCGGGATATAAGCCAGCCTCACAAAACGACAAGCGCCATATTGGTGTCAAGTGTTCCAATTGCATCATGTGGAAGGGTGGCTCGGAGTGTAAGTTGATTGCCCTGCCGGTTGAACCCGAAGGAAAGTGTCGTTTTGCTGTGATTCCCAATGACGTCGTAAAGGTTCATGTCGGACTTAAATCACCCAACTATGAAGATGCCTCACCCACAACGGTTAAGGCGTTGGAGTTCCTGGACGTTGTTGCCTCCCAGGTATCGGTTAAAAAAATGCAATACACAAAACCGGAATTACGTGAATCAATTAAGAAAAGAATTATGGCCGGGTCGCGCGGCGGACGCCCTGGGCAGTGGTCTGCGAGAAAGGCCCAACTGGTTGCGCAGGAATATCGTCGTGCCGGTGGTGGCTATAGGGGAAAGCCCGGAAAGACACAAAGGTCATTGAGGAAGTGGACTCGTGAACGATGGACAACCTCAGATGGCAAGCCAGCACTGAGAAAAGGGCGAATGACTCGTTATCTGCCTGCAGCGGCATGGAAACGACTAAGCCCTGAACAGCGACGCGCAACAATTGCCAAGAAACTATCTGGGGACAAAAAGGGAAGACAGTTTGTCTCCAACACGGCTCGGGCGGCAGGCGCATCCAGGAGTGCTCGCCGCAAATAGGGGCTACCCATCGTTAATTAATTTTCGTACTATCATTGTTGTTGTGTTTGGACACATGACGGTGCCCCAATGCTGGAGGAATAATGGGACAAAAACTATTTGATGGAAGCATGATGCCCGAATATGGGGATGGTGCCCCTGTGTCGCCAGCAGAAAAAGGCAACATAGATATCGCTGCAAATAATTATGCGTCCTACATGAAGTCCGTTGGGCAGTCAATGTACGTGTATGAAGATGGTCCTGTTCACGCAATTATCCCTAAAGTAAATCCGATTGGTCAAGATATGACCGACCAGCAGTCGGTGCGTCTCTACAAGAAGACGGGCGGACATCTTGGGCGCTTCACCTCTGAAGATGATGCAAATGAATATGCAAAATGGCTATACAAAAAAGCGCGTGAAATTGCAACCTACTTCCCTGATGAGGACATCATTTCTTCATCAACCGCACCAGAAGAAGATGCGGAATTCGCCGAACAAATAAAACAAAACCGCCGTGACTTTGAAGCCATGGTTCGTGTCGGGTCGGGAATCCAGGGCAAGGCACTGGGGCAAACCCTCAGGCGGGTTGGTAGGTCAGTTGAACAGTATGACCCAAATGCCGTAGACGGCGATAATGATGGAGTCGTACAAGAAGGAACCCCATGGGTAAGACCAGCACTGCCTGGTTCTCCCGCAATCTCGTCATTGCGCTCAACGTCTGGTGGTTCTGGAAAAGTTTCTAACAACGCAGTAGAAGCCGCAAAGGCAGCACAAAAAGTCATTCGAAAGAACGAACCAGAAGTAACGAAGAAGATAAAAGACATTGAGGACGCATCTGGGGGTGTGGCAAAACTCGCCGACTTGGACAAGAAGTTTAAAACACTGGATTCCTTGGCAAAAAAGATTGAGCGGCTTAAAGGAAACTTTGACGGTGATATTGCGGCAACCGCAACACAAATGAACGATGCATTGCGCTATACGTTTGTTGTAGATGATGCCGATGATTATTCCGATTTCGTCAAGTCAGCATTATCGACGCTGAGGGCAGATGGGTCACGCGTGACAACGTGGAACTACTGGCAATCCAAGGACCCATATAGCGGCGTGAATGCAATGATTCAAGACCCTCGCGGGTTTAATTATGAAATTCAATTCCATACCAAGGCATCATTGGTTGCAAAAAAGAAAAACGAACCCCTCTACCAGGCATTTAAAAATGAGACAAATTCGGCTGTCCGCAAGGATATTTATGACCGAATGAAATCGAATTCTTCAGGACTCAAGAAGCCACGAGACAATGAGTCAATTGGTAGGTCTGTGAGTCGTGACCATCAGGTTGCTACGTTCACCCCAGAGTTGACCTTGCTGTCAACTCGCTCAACCCGTTCCTCATCTAGTGAGGAGAAGAAAAAATTAGGAGAATCTCTCTTTCCACAACAGGACGGATTGCCATTAAGCCAAAGAGAACAACGTAAACTAAAGCAGTTTACTGAAGATACTTGGCTTCCTGCTGTTATGGCCGCAGTTCAGGGTAGGGATTTTAGATGGACTGGATACGACGGTCCACGCACCTCTGGTGTTTCTGCAAAACAGGCTGGCATGACAGAAGACATGCGTCAGGAGATTCTTGCGGCTATTGTGGCCAACTATGTCCCAATGATGGAGAGGGGCGACTTTTCCTTCCTAGCATGGATTCCCGTAGATAAAGACGGAAGCACAGAATGGTGGGACAGTAGGGTTGGTGGAGTTTTGGGTTTTCCTGAGGCTTTAAAATTCCCAGTTGGTGAACATCCATTTTCTAAAGACAGAGACGGGAAACCACGTAGAAATACAATCGAAGCGATGGTTGATGCCCTAGCAAAAAGTGTCAGTGGCGGGTTGGCGCGACGAGAGGCTAGGCAAAAGAATTTCATTATTGAAAGTGAACCCCAATGGGAAAAGGCGGCAGACGGCACTGACCTATTGGATGCTGATGGCAAGAGGGTTCCATTAATTGACCCCGCTACGGGAAAACAGAAAGTCATAAAAAGGAAAAAACTGCCGTTATCGCTTGATAAGCCAATGGGTAGCGGTGATGATGGCGGTGAATTTGGCGACACATTTGGAACATATGACGATAACGACCCTGAAAGAGCAAACATATCCATAGATATGGGTGGTGGTGGCTTTGACCAAGCGCCATCAGAACAGGGTGGGGGTGCTGGCGGAGCCAATATTGGAGCGAACGTAGTTGGTGATTCGTCGGCTATCGACGCTTCTGAACGGGCAGCGGCTAAGGGCCGTTTTGCAAAATTGCCGAATCTTGATAATGAGGAAGATGCAAAGAAAGTATATGAGAAACTGTTTAGCGATATTGAGGGCATAATAATTGGAAAAAATCTTGAAGTTGGAAGAAAAGAACAGTTAGCAGAAGACATTTTCCAACAACTAGATGGGTTGTCTCCAATTCTTGCCAGAATGCTTGCGGATAGAGTTCTTGGTGGACTGCTCAAGGATGAATTTGACCAGCGATGGAAGGGTAGGGCTGGGGCTACTCAACAAGTTATTGATGCTCTCTACCCGAAGGGTGGTGGGGATGCAACTGCTGGAAGTGACCCATTCCGTGGGCTGGAGAATATATTCGGAAAGTCGCCGCTTGCCGACCCACGACAAAGCGCAAAATGGGCAGATATTGTATCTGGGGTACGCACAGAATTTATGCGCGCGATGGAAGCCAATAACCAGCAGCAGAGGGACGCAATCGCTGACGTTGCTAGGAAATTAAATATCCCAGAGGCTGGCATACGGCTACTTATTGAGGGGGTGGTGTCATCCCGTGGCGCCTACCAGAAGGTACCAACAAGCGAAAATGCAATTAGTGGTGCCATTAGTGCTGCACTGAGGATGCTTGAAGCAGGTAAGGGCAAGAATGAAATACTTGGGGAAATGTACAAAATACTCAAGGGAAAGTCGCCCGGCGAATTGACAACGACCCGCATGGGTACGATTCGTCGAGACGTTGCAAGGGCGCTAGGAATTCAACCCAGCGAACTTGTCGCATGGCTCGCGGATAAGGGAATCAATATCAAGAGCGACGAACAATTTGGTGCAGCCAAGCGCGGCAGAATGGTAGAGCGTTTTAGTTACAAGAACGACACAATGTTTTTTGACCCGCACTCGCCAGACGAGGAAGCACTTCCACCTGATTGGTAGCAATATGGCGCCGATGGCGCTATCCTGTGACTCAATGAATCCTGACAATACGACCAATGTTGCTTGGTTTTCTCGCGCAAAATGTCGCGGTGCAGACCCCGAAATGTTCTTCCCAGACCCCGAGTCCGTGAATGTTCGCAGCATGCGTAGACAGGCTGAGAATTATTGTTCTGGGTGCTCCGTAATTGTTAAGTGCGCGGAATATGCGTTAGCAAACGGAGAGGTTTCTGGAGTATGGGGCGGTACGGCAGGGTGGTCGTATCGCCATCGTAAGGAAAACATTGCTTACATTGAGCGACTCAAACTCACGATTGAGTACGAGCGTTTATGCGAACTCCCCGAGAGCAATGCTAAAAGGACAAAAATCGCAAAGATATTGAAAGAGCGCAACGCAATTAAGGTCTATTAAAAGGATGCAACGTCATGGGACGCAGCATCTTGCATCAGCCAGTTTTAGTTGCAAGCCAAGCGTAAAATACTTCGTCCTCTAGCGGTACAAACCATAATTGACAAGCATCAATTTCATATGGGTCACCAACAAGTGACCAGCAGATTTGCAGGTTTGGCATTGCTGGACAAACACCAACATTGCAGTCAAGTCCGAAGCGACTGATGAAGTACTTAACTACGCAGCCGATGCGTTCGTGGTGACACTCGCCAGCGCGCCCACTAGGGCAGAGTATCTCAATTATCTCTACGTCGGATTTATTGATGCGCAACGACATTGAGTGCCCATCGTTATGCCAGAGCATTTCCCCATCGTCAACTTTAATCATACTGCGAGGCTATCGTACTGTTTTTTCAGGCACTGAAACTCTGTTGAGATTTATAATTTAAGCATACGTTTTTGAGCGCAGCCTACTTGCTTTCCTCGGGGAGTGAATCCTCCACGCCATGGAAAACATCCTCTATTTCGGCTACTGATAGTTTACCGTCATTCAGGTATGCGCGGGCTAAACCTTCGACAACTTGTGCCACACTTCCAAATCCAGCCATCATAACTGCTTTCCATAATGGAATGTTTGTTATTGCACCAGCACCAACTACACCTAATCCAGACACAGTAAATGTTGCCAAAATTCTGAATAGAATTGGTTTTAATGTCTCAAATTGCTTCATTGGATTGCCCTCGCTTTTTGCTAATAAGCGCTACAGCCAAACCAGTACAAATTAGCGCTATAGCAAACCATTTTATCTCATTGGTATCTGCGCCAGTAGATGGCAATTCATCAACAAGATAATTAGAATTATTTGTTGTTGTTGGCAGTTCCGGCACACCTATTGTGGTTGTGGTGGGTTCTGTCGTAACTACGGGTGCCTGTGTAGTAGTTGGCGCCTCGGTCGTCGTGGTTGGTGCCTCAGTTGTCGTAGTGGGGGCAACGGTAGTTGTTGTAGTTGTTGTAGTTGGAGCAACAGTCGTTGTTGTCGTAGTCGTTGCTGGAGGCGCTTCTGTTGTTGGCGGAGCAGTTGGGGCATTGGGGTTGTTTGGGACTACTGCACCAAATGATTGACCATTCTTTGTTGTGTTGCCTGGCTGGCTATCAACCAATAGTACTGGGGAGAGCCCAGTATCTCCGAGATTAAAGACAGCAAAACCCAGTCGGTATGTTCCATCAACTGAAACCTGATAGGTAGAAGTTTGCCAGCCAGTTGAACCATACGTTCCCGTCGAATAATCGCCAGTGCCAGGGTTTGTGAAGCCAAGTAGGGCATAGTTGCTGACGCCATTATTTACAGTGATTTGTGGTGCTGCCCCCGTTCCGGTGTAAACGAGTGAAGTAATAGAGCCATCGTTGAATGGCACATAGTCGGTGCCGATATAGTTCCATGACATTGTGTAGGTCACGCCTGCACTGAGCGTAACTTCTTTGGTTATCCACGCTGCATTTGTTGGGTTAGGGTCACCCAAACCTGATGCTTGCTGCTGTTGTGTTAGTAGCGCCTTAATTGCTGTATTTTCAGCCGACGTGAGACCCAGCGCAGTAGTGGCATCATTGAAAGTGGGGGAACCATTTGGCTGCAATGATGCTGCATATATGCCATATGGAGAGAATGTCCAGGTGGTCGGAATAACTGCTGGTGCGTAGTATGGGTTGGGCTGACCATTGCTCAAGGTCGGATTACCAACGGCGTTATGCGAAGGTGCATTAAATGAAATGTTCCCAGTCGCAATATTGACACCGTTGCCCTCTTGGGCAATAGTTGTTAGTACGCCAGTTCCAGATACTGGGCTTTTGTTCCACCCAGTCATATCTCCGGATTCAAAATCCGTTCCCGAAATAGTGCTTATTGATGTCGCGAGAAGTCCCCCCGAAAAAAGCGACAACGAAGAAAGCATGGCTATGGCAATGGCGGCAAAAGGCCATTTTCTATTATTGGTGCAGGTTTTCAATTTTTCCCCTTTAAGTGCTAACTACTAATTAATCAAATTCCCCTTTTGCATGGTCATTGATATGACCATCAATTTTTGTTTCAATACGTGATAGTGATTCCACAACAAGGTTATGGTCGCTCTTGTTTTCACGTCGCCCCTTTTCAACAAGGGCAACGAGAATAACGCTTACAGCGCCAATGAGGGCAACGACTACCTCAATCACTCTTCCGGCTCTTCTTGTGTTTTTTCACCATCATGGCTTCTTTTGCCGCGACCTTGAATCATGAGGCCAGCCAGTGTTCCGGTGATAAAAGTCGCTACGTTTGACAAAACACCAAAGAACATTTTGTCATTTTCTGCCTGAGCACCGATTGGTTGGGTGACAAAAATTAGTGCGTATAAAATTGCAATAGTGGTTGTGAGTAGTACGGAACCCAATATGCAACCGATGACGAATTTGAGTCGTGCATCAAGTTCTTCTTCGGTATATCTACGACGATTAATCACCCTGCGTCCTCCTGATTCCAGCCAAGGATGTCTGAAGTACATGTTCCGGTCACTTTGCACTTTGGCGGAACGCACTCTTCGTTCTCCCAGTTCTCTGGGTCTTGACATGAGTACCTGAAATGCCCGTCGTATCCACATGATGAAAGCGCTCCTAGCGGAAGTACGGCCAAAGAAAGCAGCAACAATTTAGTTTTCATAGTGCCCCTTTCTTTTGGGGTATCAGAACATCTTGTCCCAAGTGACTGGTCCAATGACTCCATCGTCCTTGAGGCCATTTGCTTTCTGCCATGCCTTGACCTTGGCTTCTGTCCCAGGGCCAAAATCTCCATCAGCCTTTGCTCCAACAATGGCTTGGACAAGCATGACCTGCGGGCCTTTTGAACCTCTTCTAACTGGGGTTCCGGGGTACTTAAACTCCATTGGACCAGCCTCAACAGCACCACCAGAAGGCTTGATTGCCTCGGCGGGGGTAGCGGCAACACCATTGGGGGTCGCGTCGCCCATGCAGTACTGCCAGTGCCATGCTTCAAACTCCTTAGAGTTCTTATCGGCGGTCTGCAGGTAGAAACCCCACTTAGGAGCGTTTGCGCACATCCACTCAAAGCAAGCCCCACCCATTGACTGCAACTTGCCACCAGCCTCATAGCCAAGGTCAATGGCTAGTCCCCAGCCATGATTTGAACCCTTGACGCCAGTTGGGTCTGGGGCAGCGCTAGGGGCCTTCCCCTTCTTGAGGTACCAGGTCTTGCCTTCGTACTGACGAGTCACCTGGGGCGAACGACCTGTATCAGTCGTCTGATAGCGGTCCATAAACATGGACAACTGCCCCTCAAATGAACGGTAGTCACCGACATTTCGCAACTTATGCCCAGCGGCAAGTGCAGCGTCGTACATTTTGTCAAACTGAGCAGCAGCGGGGGCATACATCTGACCACCAGTCTTCACCTTTGCGAGAAGATTGGCTGGTAACTGACCGTTCTTATGCGCTTTTAGGGCAGTAGGAACTACAAGTTTGATGTAAGGGTAAACCATAAGGGCCTCCAGTAGACGTTTCTACCAATTATACGCTATGAGTTAGCAGCCTCTTTGGACTCTTTGTGTTTGCTAACCATAATTTGGGCCAGATTGATTACCGTTGAGGCGACAAATAACTTAAGGCCAAGGTCGCGCGTCTCTCCACTTAGGGTGATAAGTACGAGGATTGTTCCTGACAAAGTCCAGTTCATCTCGGTAGTTGCATCCCAAAGCAATCCAAAAAATTTCTTTACAAGTTTCATTACTATCTCCCTTTTCTAGATACTGGTGCTGGTGCTACTGCAACAACAACTGCTGTAGCAGCAATGATGACACGTCTGGTGCCGACTGGAACCTCAGAGCCAAGTGGCACATATGCATCAACGTTTCCTGCAGCAAAAATATTAATCTCTGTTTCAAATGCCTCTTTGACTTCTATTGGGGCATCCTGAACTGCTTCAACTAGAGCCGTTGCCTCGGCATCGGTAATCTCATCAATCGGCACCGTATCGAAAATTTCAGAAGCCTGCTCGCCTGTGATTGACTCAAGGACCTCTCCGCTTGTAGCGATACTTACCGACTGCTCCTCGCTCAAGCCATTTTCAATAATTGTGTCAACGGCAGCAACTACCTGCTCATCGGAGACAGTGTCACTACCAAGAACATCAACGAGTTCATCAAATGCCTCATCAGAAATCGGTTCATCCAAGATTGCATCAATGACTGAGTTGAATGCCTCATCGCTGAGTGGCTCCTCAAAGACGGCTTCCAATACTTCAGCAAATGCTTCATCACTTATATCAGAAGTGAACACTTGGTCTACTACTGCTGCGATTTCATCATTCGATAAATCTTGTGAGAAAACTTCCGTGACTAACTCTGTTAGTGCTTCATCTGATAAGTCTTGACCAAATACCTCTGCCACTACTGCGGCAAATTGTTCAGGGTCCAAATCTGATGTCAGTAGTTCTGTGGCAACGCTGACTAATTCCTCTTCGGATTCAGTAGCACTCAATGCATTTTCGACAGCATCGGCTAATTCATCTGGTGATGGGTCGCCAGCAAGAATGTCATCGACAACCTGCTCTGTATCGGGTTCTTCTACCGGTGTATCCGGTGTTGTAACTGGCGTTTCTTCTTCTGGGGCTGGTTGAGGTACGGTTGTTTCGGGGGACGTTGTGTCGGCTGAATCTCCGGTTCCTCCATCAGGACCTCCATCAGTAGTATCTGGTACAAAAGGTATTGTATCAGGAGGTAGTGTAGGTTCTGGCTCTTCCGGAACAGTAGTTGTCGCAGTTGTAGTCGTTGTTGTAGTGGTGGTGGGTGGTGGTCCATTCACTATGAATTGAACACCTTCAGAAGATTGTGAATAAATTCCGTATGTGTCATTGTCGGCGCGGATAGTGAATGTATATTCTTCGCCTAACCCGCCTGTTGACTCAAATAGCGAGTAACTCATTACTAGTTGAGTATTGAGTGCATTTGTGTCTCCGACATTACCGGTAGCAATACCCCATCCAGACTGTCCATTGCTCCACGAAATTGCATATCTTTCGGGTGAAATTCCAACATCATTAGTCGCTGCATCCCATGAAATAACAATTTCTGAACCGTTATCTATCACTGAAACATTCTGTGGTTGTCCGAGTGTTTTTGGAATAGTTGTTGTAGTTGTTGTGGTGGTAGTTGTTGTTGTTGTGGGTGGTGTTCCGTTGCTGGTGAATGCTGAACTTGGGACAATTTCCCATCCATTTCCGATATTCCAGTACAGACGAAAACACTCGCCACCTCCCCATTCATAAAACCAAGCATCAATATCAATAGATTCACCGGAGTTGAATGAATACATTGGGGATTCTGTGTAATTGCATCCCCTGAGGCCCCAGTATCCAAATGATTGTTCCGCAATAGTTACCCAAGCGCCATCATCGGAGTAAATTCTAAATTGAGCCGTTTCTGATGGGATAACTATTTTGCCCGTGTAATGAAGCATTACTTGGTTTGTTTGACAACCAGCCATATATGTTCCAGGCCAGTCGTTGATATTTGCATACTGCGATGAGCAATCAGGGGTCTCTGAATCAACGCGGGTAGGTTGGTTGGATGAAATGTTGTAACCACGAACATTCAACCCAGTAGTTATTACCGGCGCGGTAGATGTAGCAGTTAGCGATGCATTTCTAATTACCGGCCCATAACATCCTGCCCAAAAGAGTGAGTCTTTTCCAGAAAATGTGACAGTTACAACTTCATTCGCGCTAGTTGTTGTGACTTGCAAATTGGAAACATTATTTGCACCAGCAGTCAATACGCCAGTAGAGATATTTTGGTCAGTATCAGAAAGATTTGCGCTATAAGTTCCCCCGGATGGTCCATTTGCGAGAAATGAAAGTTCAACTGTCGATGGTGACGATATTGTCACCTGCTGAGAAACTGAATTTTGCATGTAACTGAAAGTAAGTTGTGGCTGACCACCCCAAATACCAAGACTAGGAACGCCATTGGCGCATTCTGCGCCTCCATTGGCTCCGGTCCAGCCTCCACCGTTAGCGGAAAAATCACCATTTACTAAGAGGTTCTCTCCAGTTGCGTAAACATTGGCTGGAGCAAACCAAGCCAGGGCGGCGATAAGCCAGAATGAAATCAGTCCCCGTTTTTTCATATTCCCCACTTATTGTTTTACTAGATAGTAAATTATATCTTTTTTAAACTTAGTGCATTTGTAATAATCCAGCGTTTGTAACGTTGGTCATTGTTTATATTAATTATGCAACTATTCCTGAAGTTGTTACAACTCCTACAAGTTCAAAAAGTTTTCCAGTAAAATAATCACCGGAGTTTGACAAGACGCAACCGCTATTCCACCCCTTACCTGTTGTTGCTGTTGCCCAAAAGACTTTATCATGCAGGCTTGAACCGCCAATACTGATTCCGAAACGATAAAGCGCTTTATCACTTGAACCAAGGTTATCCGTGTCGCCAAAAACCCCTGTTGGCCTTGCGGCATTTTGTGTTGCTTCACTACCTGCTGTTGCATAACTAAAACGTAGTGTGCTTGTATTGCATAGCGATGTTGTTAAAAATGAAGAATACCCAGTTGGCTTTATTCCACATTTGAATGTGGCTGTCATGTAATCGACTCTTGCATAACCAGGTGCATCATCTGAGTCGGGTATACCGCTTGGACCGAAAAGATAAGAAAGCCTATATGGCTCGCAGGCATTTGTTGGTATGACATATGTGTAGTCTGGATAGTAGTGAGCCTGTCCGAAGTCGTTCCCACGCCATGTCTTTGCTTGATTTTTTGCTGGTCGTGTCCACCTAAGTTCACTTGCAGAAGCAGCACTTGCTTCACCTAGACGATTGTAGTTATAAGAAACGTAATACTCCGTGCCACCATCAGAAGAGTAACCACTAATATCTTGACTACCAGTTGCTTTAAGAACAAATGTTGCTCCGGTATTTGTTCCAGAGGTTGGGCGTCTCACAATATAGACAGCAGTTGTTGAACCACCATTGTTGCCTATTGTGAATTGTGCCGTTCCATATGATGAACTAGTCATTGACCGCCATGCAATCGTTGGCTGTGGTGGTGTTGCTGGATTAGTAGTTCCAGACGCGTTGGTTGATATGCTGCCAGCAGCACTAGTGCCAAGTGATACTGCGCGAACTCTCGCATAATATGTCGTATCGTTCGAAAGACTAGAAATAGTCACTGAAGATGCCTGCCCTGACGTTGGGAAGTCTGCCCAGTTTGTGGGGTTAGATGAAGTTCCGTACGCATACTGATACTTGTATAGATAAGTTGGCGTTGGTGGCGTCGGTACGTTGCCGCGTGTAATGACAATTTGCGTTCTGCCATTTTCGCGCCCCAACCCTGCTTGGTCATTATCTGTTCCATCCCATGATGAGATTGACGCTGTTGGTGCACTCGGGAGGATTTCAGTAGCCGTTGTATGCGTTGCATACGCAGTATTGTCGGCAGACCCAGGGCTTGATGCTGTATATCTCAAGTAGACCGTGTACTGCGTATTGGGCAAAAGTGCAGTTCCATTTGAAGTTGCCGTCACTGATGTCGTACCACTAGAGCCAGATAGTGTTGTGTATGTTCCTGCGCCAGGATTATCTCCGGCAACAACGGAATATTCCCTGGTTCCAATTGAGTATGTTCCATTAGTGCCTGCTGCCCAAGTGAACTGAAGGAATGGAGCAGTTGGATAAGATACTTGAGATGAACTTATTGATGGGGTTGCTGCTGTTGGGGCAGCCTCTGCAGCGGTTGTGAATCTCCTTACTGCAGATGATGGCCCTGTTTGTCCAGCAGCGTCAACAGAACGCAAATATAGGGCATACTTCTGATTATGAAGAATATTTTCAGTAGACCCACTTGCATTGACGCGGGTAGTTAGCGTTACTGAGTTGGAACCAGTTGACCCAGCAAGAGACCCACTCCATTGGCCCTCGTTGGTTATGTTATTTGATGAGTCTATTTTGTCCAATTTATACTGAACGTAGGAAATTGGAAAGGTTGAGAGCGTAATTGTGTAGACAATTGCTGCCGTGATTGGTGTTGCTAATGTTGTGTCATCACTGGAAGGCGTAGTGATAGAAGGGGCAAGCGGCGCTTCCCCATTCCCCAGCCCCAGTCCACGAGCACAGGCTGCAACAAAACTCACAGCCAACGGCATTTAGGCAAACCTTGTTCGGGCAGCGTAGACAACGTATGTTGGTGTTGCGGCAGTCTTAATAATCGTATATGTGTATACATCATACGATGAAGCATTTCCAGCGGTTGGTGCTAATGCTCCCTGCCAATTTGGAGTAAAGGCTGTCTGGCCATCAATTTTCATGGTTGATGCAAACGCAGCGGTATTGGTAATATAGGCAGCGACACATACGGTCAAACTCTCACCAGTATTTAGCCATGTATTTATTGATGCAGCATTACTCGTAGATGAAGCATGTCCAAAGTTTGGCACCCACGTATTTGTGGCATTACCGGTATAAATCCATGCAGATGTATTGGTCGTAAACGGGTCAAGGTTCACGGCAGTAGCGCTTGAAGTAGAAATAGCGGATGCACTAACTGTCCACTCTTCGCGAGTAACTGCCAGGGCCGAGCGATTGATTACTGGTGCAGTCAGCGTTTTATTAGTGAGCGTTTCCGTTTCATTAAGTTCAACAATTGAATCCGAACCATTAATTGTAATAAATCTATTGACTTCCCAGGCAGCCATCAGTACTCCTCTAGTCCAACAAGAGTTAGCGTTACAACGCCACTAGCAGATGCACGGGCATGCAATTTGTGGTTTTGCACAGCACGCAGGACAAGCGAAGTATTGATTATTTTTGTTTCTCCTATAGCCAGGGCTACGCCCTCAAATAGGGTATCTGCAGCAGCAACTGTCCCATTACTATCTAGATAAAGACTAAAAGTACGCGCAGAACTATCGGTATTGCATACAATAATCTGCTTCACAATAGTGACGTTTGTTGCCTGCGATGACCCCGAAGTCACAGGATTGTCTGAATCATATACTTGAGCAGCATCAGCAATAGTTGCTGCGGTACTTAGCGTTGCTGGTCCATAGAGTGTTGCCTGATAGAGTGCCATTACTGCTCCTTAAAGCAAAAAGATTCACACTCAGTTTAGCGCATTGGTGCAGTTCAAGAGATTAGCGACTTGGATGATTCCTGATGAAATTTTTCATCGAGAGGCTGCTCGTAGATTGCTGCAATAATTGCGACATTATCTTGAATCATAGCATTGTGTTGCCGCTGGGCGGTTTTGGGTGATATGTGCTGCTTGTAAATCATTTTCGGTATATGGAGACATTTAGTTGCCAAGAATGTTCTGACACATAGGTCGTAGTCGTCAGCCACCTTGAGAGTCCAATCATGTCCATTGAGTGCATGGTAAACATCCGCCCTCCACGCCCGAACATGATTAGGTGCCGAAACGATATGACGCATGGTGACGGTATTGAGTTCTGGGGCACGCATCGTCCATACGCCATGCTCGTCATCCCAATAGTCACTGCCATACCCAAATGCCCACCCATCTGGGTAGCGCCCTGACTGCCCATCAGGGAGGATTTCGCACCAGTCGGAGTAGACAAACCCTACATCCGGATTCTCATTAAATGCATCGTTAATCAGTTGAAGCGCATCGGGGGTTAATTCGTCGTCGTGGTCCAATTCGACCAGAATGTCACCCTTAGCAACCATGAAACCATTCCGCTTCACCTCGCCGATAGAGCCGGAGTGGACGTGAGAACGGTGCATCTGAATCCTGTATCGTTCATCGGAGCAGAAACCATAGATTTGCCTCCAGGTTTCATTATGCGTGGAGTCATCCCATACAACCCATTCCCAGTCCGTAAACGTCTGCGACCGGAGGGAGCCCCATGTCCGGGCCAGAATGTCCTGCGGCGTATTATACGTCGGTGTGATTATTGAAATCATTTATTCTGCCTTGTGCACATGGAACTCAACTGGATTGCAGACCAGGAATGAACTAAGAATGAGTTTTTCAGATGAAATTGGAACAAGCGCTTCATGTGGGTACATCCATGATGTTGGAAACAGCACAATTGCTCCCTTTTGTGGCTTGACTTTTAGGTCCTGATAGCGAAAGTACGTTTCTCCACCTTCATCAACTGTATTGATGTAACACAAAATTGCGGCAACTCTGTTGAACACATTGAATGACCATTGCTCGCCATCGATGTGCTCTTTGTAGTAGCCCTCATTCTGCTTGTACATCTGCCATAGATATCCAGTATCTTCAATATTCGGCGCAGTAGATAGATATTGAAAATTATCTAGGTAATCAGTAATTGTTGATTTGATTTCCTGATAAATTTTTTCATCAATAACTTTTCTTTCTTTAAGAATCTCTTCCTCATTAATGAAATTCTTATTGACATCTTGGTCAAGGGTATTTTTCCATTTGACATTGTCTGGGCCAGATGATTGTCCGGAAATGGTGATTCCTGGAGACGACTTATGGAGATTATTGAAATAAAAGTTCCATATCTCATCACACAGTTCATCGGAGAGTCCATTTTCGTAATATGCAATACCCTGATGTATGAATTTTGCAGTCATTTCAAATAAACATGTTCCTGTAGAGGTGGCCGATATTATCGTAGAACATTTTTGATTTTATCCACATCTTTGTCAATGGTTGCATTTCCGAAAGTTCTTCAACCGGTGGCTGCCTTCGGGCATCTACCTCGCCGCGCAAATATCTATAAACATGCATGTCGCTTTGATTTTCCTCAATCTCGTTCTTTACTTCTTCGGGCATGCGAATCTTATACAAAAAATCACGCGCCGCAAGTGCTACTGGCTCGGTGGAGCACCATGGCTCATTCGTCATTTCTGCCCACTCAATGATTAATTTAAGATTTGGTAAGAGGCTTCGTGATGCTGTTGGTAAATCGCTTTCATTCGTTTCAAAGACTTCATTGGAGTCATTCTGGCCCTCAAAATACTTCACATAAATCAAGTGTCCCACTCCATCAACAGAAAGCAAAGAGAAATAAACCTCTAGATTGCTCAGGGCAAAAGGCCGCAAACTATTTACAGCAGAACCAAGTGCGACTTGGCCATTTCGTATAAACACCGCTGGGCCATTTCTTGCAGCGTCACATCTCTCTTCGCTGTACCTGCGCGCTGGCTGAGAGTCCATGAACTTGAAAAATCCGACTGATGAATTTGCCGGTCTAGTAATTAGTTCTGCAATGTACTCATGCCTAATATTGTTAATCACATAAGTATCATCGTCGTAAAATAAAGTAAACGTATAGGTATTTATCCCCTCGTTCATTGCGAGGAATATGTTTCCTCTCTCATCACTAAACAGGCTGTATAAGTAGGGCGAAACCATTTTACCGGTCGCATCAATCCTTAAGGAGTGAGTGTCACTTGGGATTTTGGTGAATGCAAACGTGCGAGTTGAATTTAGGTCATGCCTCACTGGATATATGTGATTACATTGCGTTATGTCCATGATTTATGTCAATCACTTTGGGCCATACGGCCAGATGGTTGGACGATGCAAAATCAACTCTTCAACCCATTCATTAAATTCGTTGGTCATGTCTGGGATACCCTCAATAGGTGCTCTCATTCTTGCGTCCGTATGTCCACGCAGATATCTGGCAACCTTTTGGTCTGGGACAGATGACCAGAGCCAATCTAAAATATTTTCTGGAATGTTTAGTTCATTAATGAACTCAGATGCTGCGATGGCAACTGGTTCATTGTTTCCCATATTCTCATGAACCCATGCCCACTCTAGGATGCCGCGAAATACTTCCTGGAATGTTCTACCATTACATTCTGAATTCTGCATACTATAGTCTTCATTTTCAGGATTAAAGTATTCAAGATAAACAATGAATCCTTTTTCAGTCTGGACCGGCACTCGGAAAATTTTGCAATGCGTCAAACATGTGTAATGGTCATTGGTAGTTCCGTAGGGTTTTGAAGTAGAGCCACAGGAGCAAACTTCATTTTCATAATCCCATTCATGGAATGCACTTGGAAGGTATACATTTCTGGGAGCACTATTGTCGCAGCGATTGAAAGTAGCGTTTGTTTCATTATCTACATCAGCCTCAAATCTAAAATTTTTGACTGCTTTACAGAAATTGAACAAACCGACTGAATCGGTAAGACCAATTTCGCGGAAATAGTAACCGATTCCACCTTCGTGTGTTGGGTGATTGTCAAGCATTTTTTCTCCCTAGAATTTTATAATAAAGCATATCGGCACAACATTGAGCGTGTGATTATGGGCCGTTGTATTGGCTGAATCAGAAGTCGCGCTATTTGACCATGTATGAGAATGACTCAATGTTGTTGATGTTGGAATTGTGTGTCCATGGTTGGCATTTGACGTCTGGGTTCCAGTTGTATGGCTATGAACTTGGGCATTATCAACAGAAAAGAATCCATGTTGTGTTGCATCATGTCCGGTATATCCAGTTTCATAGTTTGCTGCAGTATTACCAGCAGGTATCGTGTGCCTGTGAGTATTGCTTGGTCCCCCCGTATTATGGGAGTGATTCCAGTTTGAGGTAACTAGTGAGTGGTTATGCGAACCACCATCACTCAAGGTGTGGCTATGGGAAGCACCGTCGGCATTTGTTGTCGCATTTGCGGTTAACGTATGGGTATGGGTAAGTGATGTTGCGGCGTACGATGCTGTCGTTGCTCCGGCACTTACCCCAGATGTAATTCCAATTGGGACATACGCTGTCATATCGGGCACTCTAAAGTGACTGCTCCCAGCACCACCGCTTCCATCAGTGTAACTGCCATATCGTGTTGTTATCACCTGGGATAAAGCGTAGTACTGAGAACCTACGGAGCCAATTGCGTACTGACCACCATCACAAAGCAGCCATCCTGAGGGGATTGCTGAAGAAAGCCCAGCCCACATCTCAATTGTCCCAATTGGAACAACGCTATCAACAACAAATGATGTTCCATTAAATACAAACACCTCACTATCAAGTGGAGATGAAGCATCTAGAACAATGTTGTCTATGGTAATTGTTGAGGGAATTCTAAAAGTAGACTCAGCCATTACTGAAACCTTATGTAGAAATATACGCCAGTAACTGACGTTAGAGTATGTGAATGATTAAATGTAGTATTGGAAAGCGTAGTGCTGTAGTTGTGAGACGAATGCGTTCCTCCATCACTACTTGACCCATGTGCATGTCCGGATGCTGCGTTTACGTTATGATTATGGCTCGCTGAAGCGTTGTTGATATTATGCGTATGGTTTCCGCTAATTCCACCAGTATTTCCGCTTCCGGAAGTATTAGTTAAAGCGATATTGTGAGCATGCTGCGTAGATGTTGATGACCCAACATGAGTATGCCCTCCGGAGTTGGCAGATGAATTTCCAAAATTATGAGTATGTGCTACGGACTCATTCCCACTTATTGTATGAGAATGGTCATGTGCTTTGTTTACACCAGCATCAACTGTTCTATTTATTGTCGTATTATGCGTATGGCTAGCATCAAATGCTATTCCACCAATATTTATTGTTGTTGGGAGGCTCGTATTTGCAACGCTCCCATATGGAAATCCATAGTCTATTAGGTTTGGGAGATTAAATGTCGTTGAGTTGTCGCCAACTCCATATTTTGTACCAATGACAGAATATAATGCTGCATATGTTGTGCGGGAAATCGCCTGACCATTACATATGAGGTAATTGCTTGGCGCAGTTCCACTTACATACATGCGCACAATTCCAATTGGTATTGCTTGAACAGTTGCAATAAACTTATTAGAACTAGAACTATAAACAAGATTTCGTTTATCTGAAACACTTGACGTATCAATCAGAACGCTCTGGGTCGTAAGTGTTGTTGGAGTGGAAAACTTTGATGACGACATAATTATGACCTAATTATAAACATTACTCGCATAAGCGCAAATGTCCCATGGCCATGGTTGCTGATGCTAGTATTTTGTGATGACGCAGAAATCGATGTAATAGCATGAGTGTGAGATAGGCTCGTGCTTCCCGTTGCGGTATGTGAATGGTTGACACTATTTCCAGCATCATTATGTGAATGGGCAGCATCATTTGCCGAAGCACCATGTTCATGCGTAGTATCTGCAAAACCAGTGTTTGTTGTTGCTCCAGATAGTTTTGTTTGATATGTGTGTGTATGCGCTCCTCCGGCAGCAACAGAACCGCCGTGGGTATGAGTTCCTTTGTCGTCGCTTGTTACTGAATGTGAGTGTGCGCCATCAGTCGCAGAGTTGTGAGAATGTGCCAATGAGACAGAAGTACCGTCTGTTCCATATGTAGCAGTATGTGAATGATTGTGTGTAACCGTTGAACTTGCAGAGTTTTGCAATGAGTTGGCAGTATTTGAAGTCATTCCTATTGGAATACGTGACACTAAATTCGGAACTCGCACATTGCCCGCTGTTTCTCCGCCAGTATTAAAACGAGTACCCAATAATGTTCCGAGAGCCGATGACGATAAGACCTGCTGGCCATCACACAACAACCAGCCAGATGGCACGGAACTTCCGGCATACATGACAACCGTGCCAACAGGATTTTCTGTCGTTGGGGTGAACGATGTCGAAGAAGAGGCGTATGTCAATACCTGACCGGATGTCGCTCCAGCAAGATTAAATGTAACGCCATCCAGATTTAGGTCGTCTGATATTTTGAATGAACTAACAGCCATAATTACACCATTACGAACTTCTCAAGTTTGGCTGTTATGTTAGTTGTTGCGGCATCGCTCGCGGCAACAAGTAATCTAAAGTTTGGTGCTGAGTAATCTGCTGTTACGGAAACACCGCTTATTGCTCCACCTGTTTCGATGACGGCATATTCAACAAAATCAACGTCCGTACCAGCACTATTGGGATTGACAAGAATCTTGGAGAGCCGCCTCTTGCTTCCCTGAGTAAGTCTTAATGTGTATTCAATAGCCAGAGTTCCACTAGCGGTTACGGAGTCAACAACGGTCGCGGTGCTGTTTGTTGTGACCGTATTGTCACCGTTTTCTCCAGTTATTTGGAAGGAGTTGCCCATTACGGCAGCAGGGATTGTTCCAGAAAGGTTTCCTGCAGTTAGGTTCGTGAGATTTTCTCCCGAGACTGCACCGAATGAGCCAGACCACGTTCCTGAAGTGATTGTTCCAACTGATGTAAGGCTTGAAGAGGTAACGCCTGAACCAAGCGTTGTCCCACTAAGAACCGAGGTTCCATTGATGTAATACGCTTTCCCTGATGCAAGATTGAGATGCTCAGAGGAAGTCCAGGCATCTGTTGCGTCAACCCAGTTAAATGTCTTATCTGACGCACCCTTGAGAGTTATACCTCCGCCATCTGCTGCTGTGTCAAGCGTATTGTCCGCGCCGAGAACGATGTTTTTATCATCAACGCTCAATGTTGTTGAATTGATGGTTGTGGTGGTTCCATTGACGGTGAGGTTTCCAGCAATCGTTACAGTTCCAGAAGAGTTGCCAATGTTGAGGGCTGTTGCTGCTCCACCAAAGTTGATAGTAGTAGCAGTTGTATTAAGTAGGTCAAACGACGTGCTTCCCGTTGTTAGGCTGGTCGTAATTGCTGGTGATGTTCCAAATACGAGGGCCCCAGAGCCAGTTTCATCAGAAATAACACCAGCAAGGTCAGATGAACTTGTCGCAGCAAACTGACCAAGATGACCAGTTGTAAGTGCAACGTTCGAAATAGCACCGCTGGAACCATTAACTGTCGTTACTCCAGTAGAGGAAGTTAAGTATGTTGCTGTATCTACTGTCCATGTACCAGCACCATCTGTTTTTAAGAAACCTGATGTTCCTGCGAGGGCAGCGATTGCCGAAAGGTCCGGGTCGTACGCCTGAACATTTGTGCCAATAGCGAGACCAAGTGTTGTTCGGGCAGCGGATGCGTCTGCATCATCAACCAATGTACGAGCAAAAGACGTAAATGATGTCAATGCAGCAGTAGCACTTCCAGTGAAGTACGGGATGAGGTCTGCTCCCGAGTTCAGCCCTGCCAGCGCTGCTAGTTCAGCATCGTATGCCTGAACATTTGTGCCGATTGAAAGGCCAAGGTTTCCACGAGCAGTTTCAGCATCTGTTGCACCAGTTCCACCATGCGCAACAGCAATTGCAGTTCCGCTCCACTGACCAGAAGTAATTGTCCCAACGGACGTCAAACTTGATGAGACAACAGACGAATTCAGTGATGTTCCAGTTAGCGTTCCTGCGGCAGCAGTTACGGTCTGTCCGCTGGCGCTCGTTAGTGAAACCGATGTTCCGTTCAGCGAAATGCTTGTATTGGAAAGAGATATTGTTGCGTTTGAGCCTTCACCCGGAGTATGCGAAACGGCGATTCCGGTGCTGGCCGTAATATCCGAAACATAATTTCCAACGGTGTCTGTTCCAAGATTGATGGGGTCATTGACCCATGAGCCAGCGTTGTACTTAAGGAAATCGCCAGTTACCGGACTTGACAACGCCACATCCGATAGGTCATCTATTGAGCCAGTTGGGCCAGCAGGACCCTGAGCGCCCTGAGGGCCAGTCGCTCCTTGTGTTCCCGTAGCACCTTGTGGTCCTTGTGAACCCTGTGGGCCCGTATCTCCCTGTGCTCCAGTTGAACCTTGCGGTCCAGTTGCTCCCTGAGGGCCCTGTGTTCCCTGCGGCCCTTCTGCCCCCTGTGAACCCTGTGCGCCAGTAGCGCCTTGTGGTCCGGTGTCTCCTTGCGGTCCTTGCGAACCAGTTGCACCTTGAGCACCCTGTGCTCCTTGCGCTCCAATGTCGCCAGTTCGGGCAAACGTAATAATGATGCTCTCGTTATTACTAAACGATGATGCCGAACCAGAAACATATGAACACGAAACATCAAAGAATCCGGATTCCTCAGTAACTGCCGAAATTGTAAATACAGCAAAGTCTGAAGAATCACCCTTGTTGGAGATTCTAAAGTGACCCTTGATGGTACTTGTGGAGTCGTCGATGGTTCTTAGGTAGGACTGAATATCCGTTGAGTTTGCGTCAACGTCATCAATCTTGAGTTCTGTGGCAAGTGTTATGTCAGAGTTACTGAATTTAAGTTTTCCAGCACCTGGGTCCGTATGTGCCGTATTGGTATCAAAGACATATTCAAATGTGACACCGCCAAAGTTTCCTTGCGCACCTTGAGCACCCTGTGCACCAGTAGCACCTTGGGAGCCAGTGGCACCTTGAGGACCGGTTGCACCTTGAGGTCCAGTATCACCCTGGGCACCCTGGGGTCCTTGGGAACCAGTTGCGCCTTGAGAGCCCTGCGGTCCTTGAGTTCCTTGTGGTCCGACATCGCCCTGTGGACCTGTTGCACCTTGCGCTCCAGTTGCTCCCTGGGGTCCGACATCTCCTTGTGGCCCCTGAGCACCAACTGCACCCTGTGCCCCTTGCGGTCCCTGTGAACCAACTGCACCCTGTGCTCCCTGTACGCCTTGCGGTCCAATATCTCCCTGTGGACCTTGAGCGCCAGTCGCCCCCTGTGCTCCCTGTGCACCCGTTGCTCCCTGCGCTCCAGTGGCCCCCTGTGCACCAGTATCACCCTGTGGTCCCTGGCTTCCCTGTGGACCAACATCACCCTGAGGGCCTTGGGGTCCGGTTGCACCCTGTGCTCCGGTGGCACCTTGGGCTCCTTGTACACCTTGGGGGCCAGTGTTGCCTTGCGGTCCTTGACTTCCCTGTGCTCCCACATCCCCCTGTGGACCCTGAGGACCCGTTGCCCCCTGAGGACCAGCATTCCCCTGGGCACCCTGTGGACCTTGGGCGCCCGTATCTCCTTGTGCGCCTTGTGGACCCTGAGCACCCGTAGAACCCTGCGGACCCTGCGCTCCAATATCGCCAGTTCGTGCAAACGTAATGAGAACATCTTCACCATTGGAAAATGAAGTTACTGAACCAGAAACATAGGCACAGTCAACGTCAAAATATCCACTTTCTTCAGTAACTGCGGAAATTGTGAAAAGTGCAAAGTCCGTAGAATCTGTTTTCTTTGAGATGCGGAAGTGGCCTTTTATTGTGCTCGTTGAATCATCAATCGTTCTCAGGAATGACTGAACATCGGAAGCGGTTATGTCTTCATCGTCGATGAGCATTTCAGAGACAAGAGACAAATCGGTATTGTTGAACTTGAGGTATGTGCTGCCGGGGTCACTGTGCGATGTATTTGTGCTGTAGTAGTAATTGAGCGTGACACCACCAAAGTTGCCCTGGGCGCCCTGGGCTCCTTGACTACCCTGTGAACCCTGAGCGCCAGTTGCACCCTGTGGACCTGTTGCGCCCTGGGTGCCTTGCGGTCCTTGTGGACCGGTTGCTCCTTGGGCACCCTGTACGCCCTGGGGGCCGATATCCCCTTGTGGCCCCTGCGACCCTTGAGCGCCCTGTGCTCCCACATCACCCTGTGGACCCTGCGGACCTTGAGAACCTGTAGCGCCCTGCGCGCCAGTCGCACCTTGGGGCCCTTGCGGTCCAGTATCTCCCTGTGGACCAGTAGCGCCCTGCGCTCCTGTCGCCCCCTGTGCCCCCGTGGCACCTTGCGGACCGACATCGCCCTGCGGACCTTGTGCGCCGGTAGCACCTTGGGACCCAGTAGCCCCCTGAGGTCCAGTTGAACCCTGTGGGCCCATATCGCCTTGTGGACCAGTGGCGCCTTGTGCGCCTTGAGCGCCCGTAACACCCTGCGAGCCCTGTGCTCCCTGTGGGCCAATATCCCCTTGAGGGCCCTGAGTGCCTTGTGCCCCCTGTGGCCCCTGAGCCCCCTCGGCAGCAATCAGTGTCCAGAATGTCCCTTCTACGGGCGTATCGCCAGTATTCCCCCCATTTGCATTAATGCGATACCAAGTCTCACCACTATATGTAGCAACATCACCAATGGCATAAGAGGCACCAATATTGTACGCACCAGTAAAATTCCATAGAGCATTTGCTCCCTGTGGACCCTGAGGTCCTTGTGTGCCTTGTGCTCCCACATCGCCCTGAGCACCCTGTGGCCCTACGGCACCTTGAGGACCTTGTGCACCTGTCGCACCCTGAGGTCCCTGAGCACCCTGTGCGCCTTGGGCACCTTGTGCGCCAACATCACCAGTACGAGCAAATGTGATGATTACATCCTCATCGTCCGAGAATGATGAAGCAGGACCAGATACATATGCGCAATAAACAGTAAAGTATCCAGTTTCTTCTGTTATCGAAGAAATTGTAAACAGAGCAAAATCTGCCGAGTTCGATTTATTTGAAATGCGGAAGTGGCCCTTAATGGTGCTAGTTGAGTCATCGATGGTTCGCAAGAATGACTGAACGTCAATTGAGCCATCACTCTCATCATCAATGAGCATCTCTGTTGCACTAGTGATGTTGGAAGCATCAAATTTAAGTTTCCCCGAACTAGGGTCAGTCTGGGTGGTATCTGACTCAAAGGTGTAGTCAAGTGTGATACCGCCAAAGTTTCCTTGAGCGCCCTGTGGTCCAACGTCACCCTGTGGACCCTGTGCGCCAGTTGCCCCTTGTGGTCCCTGTGCGCCTTGAGGGCCAGTATCGCCTTGTGTGCCCTGGGGTCCCTGTGGTCCAGTATTGCCCTGGGGTCCCTGGCTGCCTTGAGTACCAGTAGCGCCTTGTGGTCCCTGTGCTCCTGTCGCACCTTGAGCACCAGTATCACCTTGCGGACCTTGTGCCCCAGTATCACCTTGAGGTCCCTGGGGACCAGTTGCTCCCTGCGCTCCTTGCGGACCCTGTGGGCCAACAGAACCTTGCGCACCTTGTGGGCCGGTTTCGCCCTGTGGACCCTGTGAACCCGTGGCTCCCTGTGCTCCGGTAGCACCTTGCGCCCCCTGGGGTCCGATATCCCCTTGCGGACCTTGTGCTCCAGTTGCTCCTTGGCTTCCTTGTGCTCCAGTGGCCCCCTGTGCACCTTGAGGACCCTGTGCCCCCTGGGGACCAGTTGCTGTAGTGGGGACAAATTTTGTTCCGTTATACACGAGAGCCTGATTGCTCTGTGCGCCAGTTGGGTCAATTTCAATGCTGTCAACAGTGAGCGTTGATGAAGAAAGGGCTCCATCTACTACTAAGGATGAAGCATGACGCGTCCCATCAGCAAGCAAGTATTGCGTATGGTCATCGTCGCTAAGTCCGGTAAGTGTTCCATGGTCAGATACTGGTACGGTAGCGAGGTTTCCACCACTAATGAACGAAACACGTAGGTCTTGAACACCAGTCAAACGAGCATGTGGGGTATTCGTATAGGCATTAGATGTTTGGTAAATGAGTTTATATAGAATTCTAAATTCAGCAACAGGAAAGTCAGCAACATTCATGTCATTCCATGAAGCCGCCTCGGCTGAACCCTGGTCCGTATATTGTGCTTGACCCATCATTGCGAAAATTGGGTCATCAAGGTCATTCGTTGCGACCAAGTACGTAATGCCAAACTTATTTGCATCGATGTCTGGAGTTGACCAAACACCTGCTGAAAGATTATTATAGGTGACACGAGATGTTCCCTGCTTCATGGGAAATTTCGTTGCCGTGTCTCTTCGATAGTGTGTATTTGTTCTATAAAAAACTGGGAATTCCCCACCTCCCTGAAGAACCTGCTCGTGGGAGTTTGGCGCAGGTGTCGCAGAGTGGGTAATGTCAATTTTTAGGTCTTCGTCGAAAAATGTTCCATTGGCAATATCGATTTTTGCATGAGCATCGTCTGAACCGTTGCCACTTGTGGTGTAGTTGTTGGCACCAAAACCATTAGCAATCGCTGCGCCGCGAGTTCTATGGAGGTATTCATGCGTAGCCCAATCAAGCGTAACGCCATGGCGCTCGTCAGCAAAGAAATGATGTGTTGCATCTGACTGATTCCAATAAATATATGCAATTGGCGTTTCTTCGGATAATGTAAAAAACGTAGTTTTATAGGCTAAATCACCATTTGAATCATAATAAATGTAATAAAGTGCCGATGTATTTGGAATACTAATTGTCTCTATTGTTGTTTTTACGTATCTGATTCCCTTATTCCAAATGGTAAATGAACCAGATACTGGAGAAATACTGAATTCACGGCCAACATCAGTGAATGAAATATTGCTCTCTGAGGCATTCTCAAAACCCATCGGTTCATTTGAGGGAAGAACCGAATTGACCCAGTTTGTTCCGTCGTACTGGAGTAGTTCTCCGTCTTGTGCGGATGTAATAACAACATCATTTAGGTTGTCCAGAACAACTGCGCCAGAAAGAACCCACTTCTCACCGTCGTACTTCCATGTGCGACCATTGACTGTATGTGTGTCATTTGTCAATGGTGAATTGGGAAAATCAATAGCCATGATTATCTTGCGACTTCCGTGATTCGCAGCCACAATGCTGTCGCTGAGTTGTCTATCCCAATACTGTCATCTGCCGTATCTCTGCGGGCAGCAACGGCAACCGTTACGGCACTTGTGCTTGTGTTTGTATACCTGCCAGTAAGTGGGAATAGAACTCCAGAACGACCGCTAGTGCCGTCTCCATCGTTATTAACTTTCTGCCATCCATAAGCAATTTCGCTTCCAGCAACTTTAAGCACCGAGAACCAACTGTCATCAACTGTCCCCGAGGGAACATATTTTGAGCAATGAAAATGGACAAATAAATAACTTGAAGCACTAACTGGCGTATAACTATAGGTAATAAAATCCACATTAGAATTAGTTGCGGCAATTGTTGTAGATACAACGGTCATTTCAGTGTTTGACAGCATCGTATCTTTCAGTACTGAACCCGCAGATGTTCCACGGAACGACGATGCAACCATATTTCCGCTAGGGTCAACGTATGCACGAATTGCCCCACCGGTCTCATTGAGGTCAGTAACAAATCGCAGAACCTGACTAGAGCCATTATTGTATGTGTCAATTCCCCAGTTTTTATTGTTTGCGTAATAGAGGAGCAGGCCGGGAGCATCTGTTGTCCCATTATCTAAGGCGACTTCGCCAGAGCCAAGAGTTGTTTTTGTCCATGTATTTGAGCCAGCGTTAATGGAGCCACTCGTTCGCAAACTAGTAAGTGTCCCAACTGAGGTAAGGCTTGAAGCCGTAACTCCAGAAGCCAAAGTATTCCCAGTCAGGTCGGCAGCAGCACTAGAACCTTGTGGTCCCTGTGCTCCCTGAGCACCTTGTGGGCCGGTTGCCCCCTGTGGTCCGGTTGCGCCCTGACTTCCGGTCGCACCCTGAGCACCAGTCGCTCCCTGTGGTCCCTGAGAGCCGGTAGCACCCTGTGGGCCCTGGACTCCAGTATCTCCAGTTGCTCCTCCAATCCCACCAGTCTCAACCCAAAATGAATCGTAATAAACAAATGTTTTTCCAGTATCTGATTCAAACCAGAGGTCGCCAGATTGTGGGGATGATGGAGGGGTATCGGAGATAGTTAAAGAACTTCCAGTAGAGGGGGCAAATTTTGTTCCGTTGAATTTGAGAACCTGGCTGGTTGCAGCACCGGTTGTATCTACTTCAATGCCATCGATGTAAAGAACTGGCACCTTGAGGGTGTCATCAGTTTTAAGAGTATTGGCTGAGTCGCGGTAAAGATTTGTATCTACGGAGGTTGGTCCGCCTGGACCCCATGATAATTTTCCTCCAGCATCTAGCGTGAAACGAGGCTGGTCTTCGCCTACGGGTCCAATCTCCATAGCCGTATCGCTTGCAGCGCTAAAAAAGCGTGCACGAATAAGGTTAAAGATTTTAAACGCCATAGAGCCTCAACCCTCTGGAAGACATCGATTGTGGTTGACCCCGCAAGGTCAATTGATTATTAGCCTGTAACGACAATCCTATATGCATCAGCATCAGGTGCAGTAGCAAATGTTACTGTTACCACGTTGGTGCTGGTGCGAACAACGTCTGCATAAACAGTGTCTTTTGTTGCAAGGTCATAAATCTGAACAGTTACATCATTTGTGCCGAAGTTGTGTGTGACCGTTGTGGTCGTAGCATTAGCGCAGTTCTGTGCTGCAATACGAGCCAATACTGGGGTGCTTGTGGTAAGACCGCCAGAAGTTGTCTCAGCAAGATTCGTACGGGCTCCTGAAGCAGTAGAAGAACCCGTACCACCGGCAGTAACGGCAACGTCTGTACCATTCCATGTACCAGTTGTAATCGTTCCAAGGGTGGTGATTGTGTTTTGGCCGACATAGGTACTAGCAATGTCTACAGCATCAGCGGAAACCGTAATACGGTCGGTAGTCCCACCAACATTGAGTGTATTGCCATCCTTAGTGAGACCATCACCAGCAGTAATCTGACCAGCAGCAGAGAACTGCACCCATGTGAGCGAGGTGCTACCCAGGGTAATCGCGCCATCAGTTGAGAGAACCCAGCCAGTGTCTGCCCAGTTGGTTCCTTGCTCAACGAACGTGAATATTCCTGGTGTGACTTCGGTATTGGAGTCAGCATCAGTGGCGCGGGTCAATACCCATGGGTTGGAGCCGTTACCGGCATCCGTTACGGTGTAAATACCGTTGTAAGGGGCATTGCCGGATGTTTCGTTTTTAACAAGGACGCGGATACCCTCATCAGTTCCACGCGAAAGAGTAGTTCCGTCAAGGGTGAGTGCTGCGTTTGCTGAAGCAGTCAAAACCCCAGATAGGTGGGTGTATGAGGAGAGTGCTGCGTTGGTGGCAAGTTTTACTGATGCCTTGACATCAAGGCCAGAGCGCGCGCCATCAACATAAGCCTTGTTGGCGACATCAAGGTCAGCAGATGGTGCTACTGCCTGAAAGCGACCATTAGAGTCACGCATAACAAGGGTCGAATTACCGCTTGTTGCCGTTGCGTCATCAAGTTTTTTCTTGTCAGTGCCGGTCATCAAACCGGCATCGCCATTACTGACTACGTTGTCGGCAGAAATCTCAATTTGACCAGCACTGTTGACCGAAACGTTGATGGCATTTGTGGAAGATGATGCTCCTCTAACGAGGGAGACCCAGGACCCATTGGCACGCAAGTAAAGGGTATCGGTGCTGGTGTCATAGTAAAGTTGACCATCGGCGGCAGATGAGGGTGTTCCGGTAGCAAGATTCTCAACAATTGCACGGATTAGGTAACCATCAATGAGTTGGTTCCCATTGAGGTCAATACTAGTCAAGAAGTTTTGTGCCATATTTAATCCTTTACGTCAGATAGGCATATCCAGCAAAAGCCGCACTAAATGAACAAACAATTTGCGTAGTTGATAGATATTGTACATCACCATGGACAACATTGTCCCCAGTATCCACAACGGTTACCTGTGGCTTTCCCCCAAGACTATGAGTAATGGTCCAGGTCGTAGATGCTGTTGTCTGAGTATGGGTATGTCGCCTTGTCAGGTTTGCCGTGGCAATACTGCCGCCAAGTGCCAGGACAATTCTGTTTGGCTCGTCGGCATTGACGGTAACCCTATTGGGCGTATCTTCATGAATCTGGACATTATTGGGAACATCCTGAGTCACATAGACAACGGTGTCACCCTCTTGATTAATGATTACATTATTGGGTATGTTGTTTGTAGCACTCACCGCGTTACCTCAAGCGAAAGCCTAAATTCCCCCTGCAGAATACGAGTCACAAAATCGCTATCGCTAATTATTTCAAGGTCATAAACACCATCGGTCGTAAGTGCAGCCGTCTGGGCGTCGGTCATCGTGATAGTGATTTCGCCATCTGCTGCTGATGTAATTTCGATACCATTATCATCAGTATCTAAACTAATCATTGGTGTTGCCGATGAAATTGTGCGTCGCACCTGCATGCGGGCAGAATAACCATCCAAATCAAAGGGATGAAAAATTGTGGGGTCTATCGCATCAGGATATTCGATGCGGATAACACGTACAAAAGTGGAGCCCTGTTGGCAAGTTATGTTGTAAATTCCTGCAAGCATGGGTTCACTCTCCTCTAATGCCTACAACATTGTAGATGAGGGAAGTATCTGCTGGTAGGAGTATCAGAGGATAGAGCCAGAATCCTTGTTGGGGCCGACCTTCTTGAGTCCGAAAGCAGCAGCGACAATGGCGACTGCAGCCACAGCGCCAACCTTTAGGTTTTCCGCATTAGCCAAGGCATCAAAGTCTGAACCTGCCTCAACCCATACTCCAAGATATGCAGCAATAAATGCTGCAACTGCACGCTCTACTGTGTCTTTAATGAATTTGATTGACATATTTGCCTCCAGTGTTCAAATTTTACTACATCATGCTCAGTCCGGCCTCCATATAGAGCCGGATGAGTGGGTCGCGAATAGCGGCAACGGCATTTGTTACATACGTTTCTGTCGCTATGTTGTCCCATGTCGTGGCATTGTATACTTGGACTTTGTTTACATTTTTTAGATATACCGCACGACCATCAAAAAGACCACCAGCATTGTTTGTTTCACCGAGCGCTGAATTTCTGGCACTTTCGTCAGCAAAAACAAGAACGCCCTGCATTAGGTATTCATCAAGGTCGCCTTGGGATAAAACGTTCCCTGATTCAAAATCTTTATATCCTAGTAAGGCCATAATTACCCCAATCTGTCTGTGCCAATTATACCGGTTCCGATGATAAACGTATCGAACGCGGCAACTGCTGAATGCGTTATTTTAAAACCTAGTGGTCTAATTATTGATATTACATTCGTAATAATCTCAGATGTATTAATAAAATCCGAAGTATAGTAAACACCAGGTGTTTCATCACGAAGCGTATAAATTATACACTCAAATGGTGGATTTAATGAAATACGAATTTCTTTATTGCCAATTAAATATCTTCTTACTGTTTCTTCAATGGCCTCAAGTGAACCTGCTTTGTACCCAAAATATTTATTTGAGAGTTGCCATAACTTAAATTCGTTGGCATCGTCCCATGCAAACGGCTTGGCGGTTGGCGTGAATGCAAGCGTATCGGTGCCCACGACTCCGTCTTCATTAAGTGTGAACATTGTTTCTATGCTTGTTGTTCCAGAGCCCCATACGTATGCTCTGAATCCAGTGGACAAAGAAAGGGTGGACGCCATGTTCTCGGCCCTTGTTGGAGTTGTTGCAACTTTATATAGGCCATTCTGACTAGCGGTTGTCTGATTTTTTACCAAAACATAATCACCATCAGCAAGTATTACTCCATCGATTGAGTCACCAGAATTGAGTTCCGATGCGATGGTTATATTTGCTGTAGTGGCTACTTTTGCTGCAACTTGTTTTACTGAAAATGTAATTGAGTCAGTTCCTATTACCGGCCATGTTGCACCGAATGGCGACCACATGGTCATTTTTCCTATTGTTCCTTCACGAATAAAAATCAAATCTGGATTAGTGGTATTAACTGCGCGTTTCGCAGTCGCTGACGACAAGGTGGCCGTAGCCACCTCAGTTGACTCTATGACGAATGTCGTTGTAGTTGGAACAGAAAAAATTACGTACTCGCCATTATGGCCAGAAGGCGTAACGCCAGCAATAACAACCGTGTCACCGGCAGAAAAACCATGTGCTCCACTTGTAGTTACTTGCGTGTAGCCGAGTGATGGGGTTACGGGCAATATGGAGGAAATGCTTGCCGATGACGCGGGCATTCCATCCCATCGGGCAGGTGAGTCGGAGACAATATAAATTCCGTTTTGGCTAGCGGTTGTCTGATTCTTCACCAATACTCGGTCACCGGCAGCAAGTGTTACTCCATCAATAGAATCGCCACTGTTGAGTGCCGTTGCAATGGTTATATTTGCCGTAGTAGCACACCTAACTTTTACCGTCGCCCCATAGTCTGCAGCCTTGTTGGAATACATTGATGCAAATGACTGCGTCTGTCCAACAAATTGAATGAGCCAGTCGTAGTAGTCCGACAAAGCGACATCTGGGTCAACTAAGTAACTTTTATTAATATTATCATTAGTATCTATGTATGCAGGACGAAGATTAGCATCAGTACGCTCAATTGCAACATATTTATCTACCACATCTTCTACGTTGCCTGTAAGTGAATGCATAAGACGCAGTATTGGCCATTCTGTGGTTGAGGATTGGTCAATATCAATTAAAACCTGCGGCAATGTTTGTGTTCCAAGTTGCGTTGACCACGAAGCAAAAATCCTATTCATATCAACAATTGTGGGTATGGTTACATATATCGGTTCCCCAGCATGTTGTGATATCACAAAAGATAGTGAAGCCACAATATCTTCGCCAGCATAATCCTGATATGGGTAAGATATTAGATGTTGCGGTGGGTCTGATAATTTTACATATCCAGATGTAGGTAATACATACCCGGTCGTTGGCGACTGTACCGTAAAAAATGAGTTACATGAATATTGAACAGACACTGGTGTTGTGGTTGCATTAAATGATTCTTGTGTTGTGTCGTAGATATAGACTAAATCACCACGCTTAAATGAATTAGCGCAATCATATTTAATATATGTCCCATTTCCATAAACTGAAGTTAATACTGCTGTTGATTTTTTTCTAACGTCAATATGACCACTTCTTACGGGTGTTTGTATTGCAGCAGTTAGTGATGTTTGGCTGGATGCAGAATACAATTTAGCAACATTGTTCAAATCAAAAGATGAGCGCACACCGAGTGTTGCGTTAACCCTGGCTGCAGCATCTGCCCTAAAAAGTGCATGGCCAACTAACTTGAATGAGTTGAGATTGGTTGTATTAACACCATCGATTTGTATGTTATTTATTGATAACGTAATTGTTGAATCAGCATTTGAATCTTGTATTTTAAATGAATAATATAATGGATATTCGCGATAATCCTGAGAAATTTCAAATATGCTAGCGGTGCATGACCATCCTGACATTTGTGTCGTTATTTCTGTGTATGCGCGAACATCGTCATTATCATCTAACGCATATAAACTCTGATTCCGTGAAAGAAAATTAGTTACTAGAGGCATTACATTGACTCTGTCGTGAGTGTGACGGTGATGGCCGAAGTTGGAACACTTGGAAGAACTCCGCGATTAAGAAAGTTTAATACAGTCCCTGCGGATGTCTCGTAAAAATATGGATAAAGACTACTTGCTGCGAGTGTTGATGAGTAGTCTGTCTCTATGGTGAATCGCGTTGATGACAATATCGATTTTATAGCAATCGATGTACTTTCGTATACTGTACCAGATACGTCATCAAGTCGAACGCGCTGTCCAAGCACAAGGGGTGATGTTGAAGATACCGTAATCTTCACATCTCCTGATTGACCATCGCTGACTACCGAATATGCAAGTGGTGATGGTGGAGTAAATTGCACTGAATTAACATACAGTAGACCTGGCACCGTACCACTTAGTCGTGAAATTATCGTTGACTCGCGTAGTCTTGGTGAGGCAACAGACAACTCCCCATAAGGAAAATATTGAGGCGATAGAAAATCAGCAATAGAAGCCTTGATTGTCGCCTCAGTTACGGACGTATCGTACGATGCATCAATTGTTGCTGATATTTGGATGCCGCCACTAGATGCAAATGATGCAATTTGAAAATTATAGACACCAATATCCAAGCCAGCCATTGTACGTTCAGCACAAAATGACTGTATATCTGATAATTGGTCAGTACTGAGAGCACCTGCGTGCCCATATGCAAAAACAGAAACAAAACCCTTGTAATTCCCCTGTACGACATTTTTGTTTGTATCTGGTGTAAATGTTATTACACCCCTATCCGGAGCATAGATTGCATTGGGGACACCTGCATTCATTAGGTCGTAAACCTTACAGCGTGCCACGTATGGGAAGTTAGCCAATACCGCTGACTCGAGTTGTTTTGCCGTCACATAGGTGGTAGATATTGATTCGAGGTATGTTTTAGCCGAATCAATATACTCCTGGTCAGTTAATGGATTGGTCCCATTGGTAAATGAAGTGAATGTAACACTATTTATCTCAGTATCAACTGATAGCGGCGTCAATGTTGTTGCATTCAATGTTGGCTCGGGTATTTCACCAAACTGGCTACAAATTAAATTAATTGTTCCGGTAGGTGTTGCTGCGTCAACGATTACGGCATCTTCAGATACAACGAATAGATAGTCTGTCTGTGTCCCAGAAACAGAATTAACATAACGGTACCTGAATTCCGTCCCAACCGGTATTATTTCCCCCGTCGTGCCATATAGAACAACTGACGCCGTAGCGGTAGCCCGTGTACCCTGGGTGCGCTCATACCCCAATAGCGACACAATCCCCTGCATTAGCCCATCGGGAAGTCTGTTGATTGAGTTTGTGGTGGTTGCTCCAATAAACGCGGCTGATTGGAACAGGGCATCTTCCAATGTTCCACGACGTAGGTTGAATTCAGGCATAACAAGGCGCGCAAGTTCAATCATCTGGCGATACAGTTGACCGGCATCCTTATCATGAACTGTAAGGTTTACGTAACGTGAAAAATCTGCTGGCATCTCATCGCCTCGTGAATGTGAAAGTAACCAATTGGCTACTGTCTGACTGATTGATATCTAGACCGAGAAGGCGAATTTCTGGAACATAGCGTGATGCCATAATGAGGAACTTACCCCTGTCGTTGCTATTGAAGGTTGGGTCGGCAACACCAAATTCTGGGAAAATGGGCTGAACACCCGGCTCCGTACGTGACGATATTGATAATAATTGTTTGTAAAACTCGTCGGTCCCGTCAGTGATGTGCTTGAACCCGTTAATATCGTACTCAATTGGCAATTTTATTGTGTCCATTACTTCCTCCAGGGCATAATGCAATAATACAGCATCAAGCAGCCCCCTGATTCCGTTGAAGAAATCCTATTATGGGGATACTTCCCCAACCGCTTGCGTGGTAGAAATTGCAGTCTTGAGTGATGCAATCGTTGCCTCAAGCACTGCAATCCTCTGTGCTTGCTGTGCTATCTGATTAGTCAAAGATTCAATAATCTTATTGACGTCAATCTGCATGTCGCTCATTTATTCTCCAGCGTCTCTATGCGTTGCCTTAGAAGCGTAATCGTAGCATCCATTTCTTTGATGGCCTGTATCACTGGGGCGACTAATCCCGTATAGTCAAGTATCTGAACGCCATTCTCTGGGTCGTTTTTATCTACGAGAGCCCAAAATGCATAATCGTCAGCCCCAAGAGCATTCAATGCCTGTTTAACATTTTGAGCACTCAGACCCGCCCTATATCTTGTTCCGGCATCGATGGAGACCGGTGTATTCCCGGACTCCTCGGTGAATTGAGGATATAAGTAAGTAAATTTAATTGGGTCAATCAGACGCAGAAAATCTAGACCCAATGGCAACGGGGCAATGTTTTGCTTATACCTAATATCTGATGGGTTATAGAACTGATAGGCGCCAACGGTACTCCACGCATTGACACCAAAAACTCCAAGCCCCCAATAATAGGTATTATTGGCAGATGGTTGACCGTGACCAACTGTCGCTAATGTATTTCCATTAAAGTATGTTGTTCCGTAAAGATAGTTTGTGTTCGTTGAATATAATCCCGCTGGATGATAAGAGGCATCACCAGTACCTGCAACATTGCTATTTCCGTAATAGGCATAGGCATTTAAGGTTCCGTTTGAACCAGTTCCAGAACTATCTCCACGAATTGAGACACCATCTGATTTGATGAGTATCCTCTCGGTTCCTGCGTAAAAAAAACGCATGTCTCCGTTGTAGTTTTTATAAAATGCCCACTGATTATTAGTGTCATCATAAATACCAAAAGAAGTTCCATTTTCCATGAATACTGCTTTTGCATTGATTCCATATCCAGCCCATGAAGTATTGTTGCCCGTGACCTGAATGGAGCCATACTCTCCGGTGACGGCAGATAAATAATGAGTTGAATCAATATTGAACGAAGCAGCAGTTACTGAACTAGAAGCAGCAATGGTTGTTGCGCCAGTTATTGAACCCGAAACATCTGCACTTCCATTAAAGTTTTGACCCCAGATTGTTCTTGTGGTAGTGAGCGTTGCAGCAGAACCATCGATACTTGTAATTCCAGTCAATGCCTGACTCGCCGATGTCCGATTTAGTGCTATTGATGTAGTTCCAATAAAGGTTGTATTTGTCAATAGCGCTACGGTTCCCGTTGTGGCGGGAAACGTAATTGTTGTTGTTCCAGCAGAAGCAGTTGGCTGAATTGTCAACGTCCCACTTGTTGAGCCAGGCATGGCAATGCTGGTAATGCCAGTTAGGCCAAGATTTGCTGATGAGCGATTTAGCGTTACTGCAGTTGTCCCAACATATGTCGTATCTCCAAGGAGGGCTACCACACCCGTATTATTGGGAAGCGTAATTGTTCTATCGGCAGTGGGGTCTGTAACGCTCAAAGTTGTTTCAAATGCATTCGCAGTTGAGCCCTCAAATACCAATGAGCCAGATGAATTAATCAATAATTCCCCGCCAACGGTTACACTCGTTGATGAGATTGAACTCGATGCGATTGAACTCATTGTGATGCTATTTGCGTCGGTCCATGAAGAGCCGTCATAAACAAGAACATCATTCGCGGCTGGTGATGTGAGACTAACATCGGTTAGGGACGAAAGAGCCGCTGCCCCAATGCCGATATTTATTGCTTCACTTACCCTGATATCTGCAATTCCTGCAAGCCTTGATTTGACTGCGTTCGTGTATGTCGTATTTGTCTCGTAAATCAACTTATACAAAGGTCGAATTTCAACAATTGGCAAACCAGTCAGGTCCATGTCTGCGTAAGAAACATCTTCCGCCTGACCAATGTTGTCACTCATTGTCTGCCCAAGGATTCCAATGACAGGCTCATTGAGGTTATTCGTTGCAACAATCCACGTGACCCCAAATTTTCCACTGCTCAAGTCTGGGGTAGACCACGTTCCACCGGACGACAGGTTGTAGGTTGCTCTGGCTGAGCCATACTTGACTGGGTATGCAGTTGCCGTGTCAAGTCTCCATGCTCCACCCGAGCCAGAACGATAGAAAATAGGAATGTATCCTGGGGACTGAAGTCTTTGTTCCCAAGTATTGGCTGTTGGAGTTGCGCTATGGGTGATATTTACTTCTAGGTCTTCATCAAAGAAAGTTCCGTTTTCAATGCTTATCTGCATGTCGGCATTGGAATCACCCGTACCAACAAGGGTGTACCCGCTTGCGCCTAGTCCTTCTGCGAGCGCAGCACCTCGTGTTCTGTGGAGGTATTCGTGAGTGGCCCAGTCAAGAGTTACTCCATGTCTTTCGTCAGCAAAAAATTCAGCCTCACCAGTCGCCGAGTTGTAGTAAATATAGGCAGTTGGTGCGTCCTGGTCCCATGTGAAAAACGTCGTTTTATATGACAGAACACCAGCGTTGCTGTAGTAGATATAGTAAAGACCAGACTCCGCAGGCAAAGTGATGCTTTCTGCCGATGTCTTGGTGTAACGCTTGCCAACGCACCAAACATGGAAAGAATCACCAACTGGAGCAATCGTAAAGATGCGAGTTGCATTAACAAATGAGATGGTGCTCTCTGTTTTGTCTTCGTGACCAATTGGTTCAGTTGTTGCTGCTTCCGCTCCTAGTCGCTCGGTAAATCTACCGATAACAACCATCTCGCTTTTTTGGTTATCTAGGTACCCAACTAATACCTCATCGTTTAGTTGGAATTGTTCGTTGTACTCTTTTCCAATAACACGACATGGGCCGACATTGATACCAAGTATTTTTACAAAAACACGAACAGAGCCGTCATTGTAAACAAGAGTTATCTTCCCCTGAAAGATACCGCCCGGCTCGTAACTAGTGTTTGCACTGCCAGAACGGCTTGCGCGTGGATTCAGTGCCATCACTCACCCCATACACTATTGCTGCCACCAGAAATAAGGCCAACAGGAAGGTCCTGTATGTACTTATCTTCTCGTTCTGGCTTCCTGAATGAAACTTGTACTGGATTTGTCGACATATGTTCAAATGAAACATCTGTGATTATATAAAAATCTTCAAATGTGGGAACGCCATCAACATAGATTGTCATTCCAGGCCGCAGTACCATTGCACTATGCCTATCTAACGAAAGGGAACCCTCTACTTGATAGATATCACTATCAGAACGCCTAAATGTTGGGCATTGTAGCGGAATTAACGTACGGGAAAGAGCAGAACGATTTGTTATTCCTCCAATATTGATGCTATCAAAACCACCATACTGACCAAATCCCAAATATGGATAATGGACGTACCATGAATTCATTTTCCTACGGACCCTCTGATTGGTTCGTTCATCAATTACATTGGCATCAAATTGTTCAGCGCCCCATCGACCAAAGAGGTTACGCATTGATGCAAATACCAAGATTCCGTTAACTTCAAATATAGAAAACTTTGATTCGCTAGCGAGACTACTCAATACATCCCACAATGAGTCTGCCCGCCTATCTGAACTCGCCTTATTTATTTTTTTGTCTTTTTTTGTGGTTTCAGTATAAAATCTTAATCCGTATTGTTGTGCTGCTTGTTGAACAAAGACGTGACCACTACCCTTAATTGACCCCGGTTGTCTGTCTCTCTTCATTTCCATGATTGAAGCAGAACGTAGTTCCAGGGTAATCGAAGGAGATGAACCTTGCCCTGGCTGAACACTTAACGACGCCAACTCCATATTTCTGAGCGCATAACCCAATCCTGTTTCTCCAAGGTTTGGTGCAGCAATTGTTTGTGAATTAGGACTATTTTGGAGAGCAAGCAAAAATTCTGCTTCCGAGAATGGCATGCGCTCAGAACTTTTATAGGCAAAGCCTCTGCCAATATTAAAATAATTATTCTCCAACATCTTCATATTGACATCAAAGAGTTGAACAGTAACTTGTGGACACATATCCATTGAGTAACTTACGCTGACGGACTGAATTGCTCTAGCCAAGTGCGCTGCGTCATCATTCGGCGCAAAGATTCCGAGCATAAAAGTAGGGTCGTCGTTTGAAGTTATGTATGCTGCTTCACGAATAGTCGTACCATATTCTGATACAAGTTCATTATCAGTACTAGTTGATACTTGAGGCATATTTATATCTCTTGCCTAATTGGGTTGGTTGCAGCACTGGGCTGTGCATAACCACCACTATTGGTATCGGTAAGAGGAACATATGAAAGTTCAGTCGGCGTTCCTGCAGAAGGCGGTCGTGATGGTGGAATGTATGGGGTATCTATGGTGGGGAGCGCAACTAGACCGACAACCTCAACTGGTATCTCCGTAAGGGTAATCTCAACTTGAGCAACAGCAACATGTGATGGCATTGTTGGTGCACCAGTAATCTGGTCCGCTGTTCTTCTGGTCGCAGTGATGCTTAGGTCATTGATAACAAATTCCATATTTGGTGATACTGCATTTGGATTCCTTACGGCAGAATTTCCTCGCCGTAGTTGAAAAGAAAGCATGTCGTCAAAATTTGCCAACATAACTGGAACTTTACGCTGTGACATTCTCCTAAGTTGTTCAATTTTTGCATCAATACTTTGCTCGAGGCCATCTGGCACTACCGCACCATTGGGCTCAGTTCTGTCGTCAGCAATAATAAATGAGAACGACACCTTCATTAATTGCCACCTAGCCCAGTCAACGAATGGAATATCCTCCGCTCGTGGAATTTCAACCCATTCCCCAGCGAGACCACTGTACTTAATCCCCTGTGGGATATAGCGAAAGACAAAAATATCGTCGGCCGGTCGCCCCTCATCATTTTTGTATCGTTGAATCATCTGTGGGCGTGAGGATGTCGGCTCACCTCGTCCGGCGTAACCCAACGGCATGCGTGTAACTATTTTTACTACGGGATTTGGTAGCGTTGGCGAAGATGATGGCGCTAGGTTGGTTCTGGGTCCCCGTGGTGGCCTGGGCCCAGTGGAGGGAGTGGACCCCGAGGGTGGTGGTACTGGTGAATCCGCATTCACTGTGGAGAAATACAATGGAGGAAGAGCCGTTATTGGGTCACCACCGGCTGTGATGATTCTCTCCACATCTGCAATTGTTCCGGTTTTGTAAAACTCTTCATTAATTTCTGGAAAGTTTTGAATTGAAGCATTGTTTTTTGTTAGGTAGGTGGTTACCTCGCCTTTAAATTGATTAATCTCGTCTGTTGTACGAGGTGGTGGAGGGTAGGATTTTCCTCTTGTTCTCGTCGCGTACCGTTGTCCACCTTTTAAGATGTCCGAATATCGCGTAAAGTACTCACCACCTGTTGTTTGTGAAAACAACCCACTTCGTCGTACAAAAAAACCATCACCTGTTGATGTATTTCCAGGGCTACCGACAATCTGCCATGCTTGGTATGCTATTGGTTTTGCTGTGGGTGATTGTGGACCAACTCCACCAGGTAATGCTGGTATCGGCCCAAGTACGAGTTGTTGTGTTTTTTCAAAGTTCATCTGCGCAGTGAGTTCATTTTTTTGACAAGTCGGCGATATTCGTCCTCGGACTTTTGACAGACTAAAATTATCCACTTTTACGGTGTGCGCTGGCCATTGTTCTGCTGATTTAGTTGTCATCTTCTCTCGCTATTACTCTTATTAACCATTGCGATTTTTGCCATTACTATTTCAGCGATTTCAGAAGCATTCTGTCCGCTGATATTGAATGTATTGTTATTTGTTATTGTTTGTGCACCATCAGTCGTTGCTACATTTGAGGATGTTGCGGAAACTGCGGTTAATGAATCGCCAATCCCACCACGTGGTGGGACAACGTGCAGATGGCGCCCATTGCTACGCCCATGGAACTGAGCAAACCCACCCGCTTTGGTCATCCTGTCCTTGTAGGACACTAGGTTATCCCCAACTATGTCTAGTGCCCGCCCTGTCACGTGGTCAGACTTCAATGAACCAAGTGCATAGTTTCTATATGACGATGTCACGGTTCTTGAGCCAGATAGCGAGGAATCAATGGCAGAATGGCTGGACATCGTTTTTCCGAGATTGCTTGATAGCGAATCACCAATTCCACCACGTGGGCTTCGTGTGTCTGAGGGCTTTAATTTATCGATAATCAATTGTGCGGCCGCATCAAATTTCATTGTTGCACTATCAAACTTGACTGCTGCGGCATCCATTGCCTCCGCTGCCGCAAGTTGGGGTTCAACAAGTTTATCGAATCGGAGTTTCGCCTGTCCTGTTGGGTCAAGTGCCTCAAGGGCCTTGATGACCGCATCCTGGCCGCTGGCCGTAGTCAGGTCCGTGCCCTCAAGAAGTGCCGAAATGTTATTGAATGCTGTTGGATTCTGGGCCAGGATTCCTGTTATGGCAGTAAGTCCCTCGCCGCCCAGAGTAAGATTGGCACCAAGTGAGCGTGCTTTTAGGAATTCACTAACGTCACTAGTACGCCCTTGTTGTGACCTTTCCACTACTGCCATTATTTGTGGTCCAACTAAATCCATGAAGACCTTCTCCATGCCCTGCAATGAACCACCCTCTTGGGTATATGCACTTCCACCCTGACCAAACATGCGAACAAACTCAGACTCAGCAAGAGCAACATCGCCTTTATAGTACGCTGTTAACTGGTCCATTTGGGTTGAGAAGAAGTCCAACATCTGCCCTTTAAGCACATCGGGCGTAGTTGTCATTGCCTCATTGAGGAATCCCCTCATGGCAAATCCACCTTCAGCCAGTGCTTGCTTACCTTCCATTGACTTCTTTTCCTGTGTGAATATATTTGTACTTTCAGCAAATCTGTCTTGCGCAGCAATATCCATTTCACGTTTTGTATTAATCATTGCCTCTGCAAGTTTCTTCACTTGCTCCATTGTTGTTTCAAATGAGTCGTAAAGATTATTATCTATTGATTCCGAAAGTTTATAAACTTCTTCCTCAGTTTTGCCAAGTATTCCCGCCAGGGCAGTAAGTCTTTGTCCTCCAAATTCAGTTACGAGTCTTGCTGCCTCGCCCTGTACATTGGTTAGTTCGAGCATTGCAGAAGCGAATGCATCTGGGTTTTTCACAACCTCGTTATATTGTGATTCACTCATGGTACCGAAGTAACCCGTGCCGGTAAGGCGTTGCGCTGCGGCCATTTCCTTGAGTTTGCCCGAATCCATAATATCTTGACCCATAAGGTCAAGGCGAGCCAATTCGCTGGCCGTACTTGCACCAGCAATTAATTGGCCGTCATAGGTTCCAAAATTTCCCGAACCAACTCTTAATGTTTCCCTTCCACGAGCATTTAGTGTGCTCATGATTATTCCCTCAAGAACTTTGGCCTGTTCTGTGTATTGGGACACAACATTTTGCTGTAGTTGTCGTACGCGCTCCATTGAAAAGTTGCCGGTTTCGATTGCATCCTTAATGCCATCATTGAAACCCTTAAGAACACCAGAGGTAAAGTCTTCCGCTTGGCTTTGTGCTTCCGCAATAGCCTCTTTCTTTTTGCGTTTTGCTGCTCCACGGATACCCATAATCGCGCCACCGATAACGCCAACGGCTAGACCGGCCAATGGATTAAACATGGCAATCGATGAACCAAGCGCTAATGCGCCCTGTGATTCCTGTGGCATGACATTAGAAAGCAAGCCAAGGCCCATGCTTGCCCCCATTCCCGCCATCATTGAGTTATTGATGCCCTTCTTCATGACTGGGTTATCTTTAGTGCCGACATTTCCGCCGAACATCATCTTGTAGCCGTATGAGTCTCGCATCTGGCGACCCTTTTGGGTGTATCCCCTAAGGAGTGCCATTGGACCCATGGGTGCTCCCGCCATCTGTTCGTTCTTCATCTGAGCACGTGCCTCCGAAGACATGCGGAAGTTTCTGGTGAAGAATGTATTTTTATAGTCAGCATTTGGCGCATTCCCATATGGGCTGTACTGAGGCAAGGAGATATATCCTCGCCGTGCTTCAAATTCCTGCTTTTGTGCCTTCCTTAACTCCCTAGCGGCTCTTATTTTTTCTAATCCAGTTGCCTTTTCATATTTGTTCTGTGCGGTAATTCGTTGAGTTTCTGCTGCCGCCTGCTTGCTTAGTTGCGTCTGTACTGACGTTCCCTGTACCTGTGCTGACCTAATAGCATCACGTTGTTTCTTGGCTTCTTCAATTCCCTTCTGTCGGGCACTGCGGGCCGAATCACGTTTTTCTTTCTGCTGAAGCGCACGGGCTGAGGCAGTTGCCTTATCTGACGAACTCATAACCGTCATGCTTTGAACGCTCATTTGAGCGACTCGTTGCTGCGAGATGGCACCCGCAGTTTTGGCTAGTCTTTCGGCTCGCGCCTTACCCCCCTCTGTCACGTTTCCTGCGGCGGTTTGACCAGTTAGCGGCCCGCCATCGGCCCCTCGTGTTACGTCCCTTATTCCATAGGAAGCAAGAACGCCACCCGGCGTCTTCTTCATGGCTCGTCCACCAACGAGCAACTTGGCTATGAGCATGAATGAGCCCATTCCTCCGCCACCGAAGAGGTCTCTGAATCCACCAAGCAGACTCATGAATAAGTCAACGATTCCAGTTAGACCGTTGATGATTTTGGTAATGAATGGCAGAGCGTCAATAAAAATTTCACGAACAGTTTTCGCATACTTAGAAATGACACCAATGAATTGGCCAACAGCATCACCAAAGGCATAGAACTTTTCTTCATTGGCAATAATCTGCTCATTGAATCCACCGAATGCTTCGGATAGGTGTGCACCGATAGGGCGCAAAACCCTCATTAGGGTTTCTTCAAACACTCGCGCTCCCTCAATGAGAGGGCGGAGTTTGTCCAGAATCATATTCCAGCCCTCTTTGAAGCGGTCCCACCAACTTCCAAGACTGGTAAACATGCCATCGACCTTTGGCAAATAGTCGCGAATGAACTTTACAAAGAAGTTTCCTATCTTTTCAACAACACTACCTATGTCGTCAAAAAAACCAGCATTTGCAAACCCGCTTATGTCCCCAGCAACACGACGAAAAGTATTTCTGAATGTCTTGACGACATTCTCCAAAACATCCTTAACCGGCTTTAGGAATGGGTCACCAAAATCTGCAAATTGGTTTTTGATAATCGCAAATGATGCCTTAAACCTACTAATGAGGGTATCGTTGACTGCTGCAAATTGCCCATCAACACCCCCTGCAGCAGAAAGGCTTCCATCCAGGATTGCTTTTTTGAGTTGCTCGGCGGATGTTATGCCAAGTTGCCCAATGGCTTTTTCCATTTCTGGACCGAGTTCCTTGGCAGCCTCCTTCATTTTGCCGAATGATGCCTTTGGGTCCTGTATTGCTGCAATGAGTTTTCCGGCAGCCTTAGCCCCTTCTTCTAGTGGCTTACCGGCAGAAGCAAAATCCATTAGCCCCTTTAGGAGGTTGGACGAGCCAGCGGTGAATGTTGATGTTTTTGATACTTCGGCAAAAACTGCATTAAGATTTTCCGCGCCGACTGCAGCCATATCCGTATCTGCCGCCAACTGCCTCATCATCACCGATGCATTTTGGTAGTTTTTACCACCCTTGTATGAATACATTGCTATTTGCTGTTCGCGTATTGCTGCCGCAGCCGTTGAGGCGGCAATGGTGAGTGCTGCTGCAGCGCCTGCAGCGCCTGAAGCAAGCCACCTAAATGCCTTCATTGAAGCATTACCAAGAACGAATGCCGCATGAACGCCCATCATTGCGGCACCAAGGAGACCAATTTCTAGTGCTGCTAATTTGGCGCTTTTGGTGACCAGTTTGACAAGCGCCCCACCAAACATCTTGATGCCTTTGTCAACAGCATCAAAGTGTTGTCTCCACTTAACATTTGTGGCTTCAAGGCTGCGTGTACTGATGGCGTTATAGCCATGGACGACATTCTGCAACTTCAGCAGTTTGCGCGTGACCGAATCAATTGAGCGGTCGCCAATAGTCTTTACCCTGAGAGTTAAGGTTGAAGTTGCGGCCATTGGCCCCACCTCTCAATAAAGGCTACTATCAGGGGCGATTGCTCTTCGACTGGCGCTCCTGCTCTTGACGGTCTTGCTCTATAACTTTAGCACATGCCATCAATATTAGCCATTCATCATCATTTAATGACAGTAAATCTATGGGGTTAACATGCCACAATTCCCCTAGTCTTGCAGCACTCTTAACATAGGAGTCTTCGATTAGTTCGTCGAAGACCCCTTCGTAGGGTCCTCTACCTCTACGGTATCTCCGTAGCCGGAAGCATCAAGAATTGCTAGTGCAGCAGACTCAACATGGGCATCAACGCCAAAGAATGCACGGACGGCATCAGGTACTGGGCGCGCTGCATCTGTTGCGGCAAGAATTGATGGGGAGGCAAAGTTGAGGGCATGACCATCTTCTTCAACTTCCTCTTCATTGAAAAGGATTCCGATGGTCGTATTGCCAATGACATATGCGGCGAACTTAGTGGAATCCATCCCATGCTTGGAGTCCTCTCCAGCATTCTTTCGCCATGCACGAATCTGTTGCTGGGAAACGTTTGGTGAGATACGAAGTTTGACGCCAGGGCGCGACGGAACATCAAGAATGACCGGGGGAATCTCAACCTTAGATGAGATAACAGACAATAGTCTGTCAAGGGGAGTTTCTGCCCTAGTCGCCTTGGTCTTTGCGGCCTTAACGCTCTGGTCTGCTTCTTCGTACAATGGGTTTTCGCTCATAAGTGGCAACCTAGCACACTATGCGAATGCCACGGTGTAACTATCAGGAAGTACCAGAAGCAACAGTTGAGATGCTAAAAGTCAGCGAAAATGTTGCTGGAGCGCCCGAGGATGAGTCGCCATCGGGTTCGGTGATTCCGACTAGAAGTGCACCAGTGTAGACACGGTCGTTGCCGAGTTCTTCAATGTCGCAGTTGTAGGTCTTGATGTTGATGTTGTAGTAAGCCTTACCAACCAATTGACGCAGGTCGCGCAACTTACGTGCGATACCAGAGGCGTTATTGGAGATGTCGCCCTGGAATTCGTCGTCATAGTGGGCAGTCAGCGTTACGTCGCCGATTTCAAAGGGCGCACACAGCACTGTGGGGAAACGAGCACCGCCTTCGTAAATCTTTTCTACTGATGCGGTGATTTCGCCACCAGAAACCTGGGCGAACTTGAATCCAATCCACTTGGGGTGGTTGTCATTGACAGGACTAATGTCTGCCAGAATCTGCCGCTGAGATACCTTTGCCATTTAAGCCTCCACTAATAGGACTAGACTCAGACCACCGAGGTGGTTAGGTTTGACTTGATAATGTCGACTTGGATTGAGTCACCAATACTCGACACTCGCAGTCCGACTCTGGCGGTTACTGTGCCATTGACGAGTTGCGATAGGGGGTTGAGTGCATTGTTGCACTTGACTGTGTAGCCGAAGTCAATACGACGGCCATTGACATCAAAGGCTTCGTATAGCGCCCCAAGGGTACGTAGGGGCTCCATCACGGCAACTAGGCGTGCCTCAATTGAGGCGAACATGCCACCGCGACCATCGATGGGACTGAACAAAACATCTTCCAGCGTGCGGTTGGCCTGAATCACTACATAGTTCACTACATCCTGAGCGTTCAGGTAGCGGAAGTTCGTTGTATCGGGTGAGCAGGAACGTGCACCGTAGATACGGACACGGTTGTTAATGACTCGGATGGCGTTAACGCAGTCGGCATCCAGAATGTCTCCGTTTGTCTTGTCAATTGAGGCAACTACGCCATTGATGAAGCGTGCATCGGAGATAATTCCTGCACCTGGCTGGTGTGGTCCAACTTGGTTGTGTGCACGGGCACGAGCACCAGCAACATAGCCACTGGGGGGAATCATGCGATTCACACCGACGGTTCCGGTTGGTGCGTATACCCAGGGGTAGTAGACGGCAATGTGCTCTGAATTGCTGAGTGATTGAACTTCTTGAGCAACACCACGAATTTCGCTAATGGTGTCGTCAGATGCTCCGTGCAGAGCAGCGACACGACTGTGTGTATTGCAGTGAGCAATGATGTCCAGAGTGATGGCATCAAAGACTCCGTCAGTGACGACGCTGGGGCTCTCCGGAATGGCAACCATGCCAGTACCGAATGACTCAAGGAAGTAGGTAAGTGCCGTCTCGTACTGTGCATTCGTAATGGAAGTGCTACCAGCGGTTCCGCTTGCAAAGTTCTGAGCGGTTTCGTTGATATCAGGCATGCTTGTTTCTGATGTATACACACCAGCATTGGTCTCAACGGCAGTCACGTAGAGCGAGGCAACGGGGTGGGTGTTGATTTTTCCGACCATCTGGGCAGTAGTGGTGCAGGAGCCCGTAGTCATAATCACTGCGCCATTGAGATAAAGGGTAAGTGAACGTGCACCAGTAATAGAGCCTTCTGATACCGTCCATGTGAGTCCACCAGCGGCACCGTTAGCCCATGTTCCTGGACCATTCGCGGTCATGGTGATTGCGGTAGTTGGCGTTGCGAGGTCATTGGCTACGGTCGCGCTTGCAGCAACAGCATTAGCCTTCTCTACGCGAACGACATAACACTGAGTGCCACCCTCCTCAAAGAATGCCTCAACCGTTGGGTGCAGGTAGTAGCCGCTGACAAAGCCGCCATACTTGAGTTCAAAGTCTTCAAGGCTGGTAACAAGTAGCGCCTCATCTACTGGACCGCGTTCTGCCTTACCCACAAAGAATGCTTGAGATGACTCACGCACCGTTGCGTTAGTGGGGCCAGTTCTTACTGCTGTTGAAATCTGAATACCAGGCATGAGACCTTCCTTGGTTGCTCTATTTTCGGCACGTTTGTTTGGCTACCCAAGCGACGCGTTACCGTAGTACGCTCTAAGAGAATACCAAACTCATTGGGTGCTCTCTTGCACCTCAACATCTTTATTTTCATCAACAACTTCAATAGCAGGTTCTGCAACTGGTGTCTCTTCTGCCACCGAGGCTGGTTCTTCCTGTATTTCTTTTGCTTTTTTCTTCGCCTTTGGGGCTTCTTCTTCGCTTGGAACTTCAGAGGCAACTGCCGTTGGGGCAGCAACAGTCTTGCTCAAGATAGACAATGTCCCCTTGGAGACCAATTTGTCTAGATAATCATTCCCGCCCTTTACGGCAGCCCATTTTCCTGCATACAAATCAGCCTGGAATGCATGAAGCCGCATTGGCACAAGCGATACGTTGTTAATAACGGAATATCCTCTATCGAGATAAGACTGTGCTTCCCCTGGACCATCAATGTCAATGAATTCCATTATTTCTCTCCTGAAAACTTGTTAACAAACAAATATTACATCATCTGCCTAAATCGTAGAGTAGGCGTAAGCAACGCCACCACCGACATAAGCGTCAAACGTCCCCTCTATATCTTGTATTGTGAAAGTTGTAGCCGTCCGCGCAGTAATAACAACCTGAGACATGTTGTAAGAAGTTGGATTAACTCCAATGATTGTCACCTTCTGACCTACGGCAAAATTATTGACAGCACTATAAACAATCGTTTTGTTTGTCTTTACCGCATTGGTAATCCCCGAAGAGCGTGTTTCGGTTACGCCTTTTTGGATGACAGTAAGGTCAATTTCGTTAAGTATGGCTATGGGCTCACGCATAACGATTTCGTCTATCTCTAGGTCATAGGAGATGTACGAACCAGCAAGAACTCTGTCGCCCTTTAGTAATGTCAGGTCCGAATATTCTTCACGTATTGAACTTTCGTCAATTGTGACGCGGAATGTTCCGCGTGCATCTGTTGCTCTCAGACATGGGTAGTCAAGCAGGGCTGCACGAACAACGGTCGTCAATCTGTCACGCATTATGGTCGCTTCTGCGGAATACTCAGTCCGAACCCAAACGTAAGTTCTCATTGAGTACTTTACGCGATACAACGGATTGCCCCTATCGTGACTAATCCTCTCCAGGCCAGTCATTGAGATTGCCGTGGTTATCACTGTTGGCCACTCGTCAAGCGCAATTGGCTCATGCGTCAAATATGTAACCGGGCTGGGTAACGTGATGTCATCAATACCCCAGGCATTTCTGTAACTAACAAGTCGCGCCGGAAGGTCTGCGGTGAGATATGCACTTACATAAGACTTTGCAAAATGCGCACCATGCATTGGCTCAATGGTCATGATTCACCTACCCCGCAGCGTGCTCTGCCGCAGAATCTGCCCATTTTCTCTCGTACCGTTCGGTAACGAAAACGACTGGACGAGCAGGCATGTTGCTTGTTCCTGATTGATGGAACTCGGCATACTTTACGTTGGTTCCAAATGTCGCTTCTTTTTTGTCAATCTTGTTAGGATTACCACGCAATTCAGATAATGACGTAAACAATTTTCCACTGCGAATCATTGGCCCTCTTCCAGGGAAGTTGACAGACTTCCAAGAACCATATTCTGCATCAAGTGGTTTCCAGCCTCCAGAAGGAAGTCCATTCTGTAGGAAGTTGTTTTTCCAGAGTGTTCTCCGGTCTTCTTTGGCTTCCTCAAATACTGGGCCAAAGTCATCCAAGTTGTCTTTGATTTTTTCAATCTCGTCTGGAATGTCATTGTCTACAAACCGAACCTTTAATTGAATTTTCGGCATTAGGAAACCCTTACTCGTTTATAACTCTTGACTGACGCCAACTCGCGGTCAGTAAATCCGGTTTCCATTGGCGCGACATTTCGTGGCTCAAGGTCTTTAATACCAACAACATCATCGTGCATGTTTTGCATCTCACGAGTTGCGGCACGCAGAATTAACAGTTTAAAGACAGGAATACTGCTGCCATCAAGACCCGCGTTGTAGGAGATTTCAAAAACGTCATTAGCAAAGCCGCGATAGACGTCTATCCCATATCTCCGTACGGTGTAGTCGTAGCCAAAGGCGTCTGCTGTTCCACCAGAAGAAAACGCTGCAATGTTTTGCGTAAAACCACCCACCACAAAGGTGGATGATGTAACGCTTGTGATTTCCCTGTCAACTATGTTGTACCCAGATGGCGTAATGCCGGTAACCGTTACGTGTTGGCCTCTGGTAAATCCATGTGATGCTGCCGTGTAGGTGACATTCGTGCCTGATTTGACTGCATTGGTTACCGTGGCACGTCTATCTATGGACTCCGCCATGTATAAGCCGGGCGTAGATGTGTTTATGATTTTTACGTAATTAACCTTGGTTATGGGCGCGTTACGAACATAAATTGTCGGTGAAGGTTGTGAATACGTCAACGGATTCATTGTTGTATCAAGTGACGTATTGTAGAAAAACGACGATGTTGGCATACCCACATGGTCATAGGGCAATACATACTGTTCGGTAAATTCCTGAACCTCAATTGGCCTACCGAGATATGCCTCTAATTCACTCTGCAGTCCTTCCAGAACCATTTCGGCAGCATCTTGCTGGCGCAGGCTGAATCTGATATCCATGTAGGTGACAAGGTCATTAACTGTGACCAGCATAAGTCACCTCCGATTCATGCAATATTTCAGCGTCCTGGGGTGCGTCTACGGGCGCCCTGAACTGCCCGACGGGCTGCGCGACCACGACGAAAGCGGTCAGCAATTCTGGCGCCAGTATCCCTGATGCGTCCAACGGCAAAATTGAGTGCTCTACGTAGTCGATTAGTCTCGGGCATTTTTCCTCCAAATGAGAACGTATACTCCCGAGTATACCAGCGACTTTCGGGTGGCTAGAGAACTACCTATCGCTGTTTGGTGGTGCTTCGATGACTATTGAGCCTGCTTTTTCAATAGTTCCTGGGGGTGCTTCAACTGGCACCCATGCACGAGAGTAGGTGTGATTCTTGATGTCACGATGCTTAATGATTGTTGCATCCAGCATCAGTTCAAGTTCCAGTGGCTTCATGGCAAAATGTCTTACGAAATCTTCTTCGGAAAACTTTTTGGTCATTGAAAGTGTCCTGACGATGCTAGACAACTTCTTGGCAACCATGCTCCCCTTGCCGCGATTTATCTGAACATGCATGACCATCGCATCAAGTTCATCAACGTCAACCCAACTCACTGGCACAAGTCCGCCCGTTGCTTCCATGAGATGTTTGTTGCCCATAATTAAACGAAGGCGTTGAGTCCCATCAATGACTAGGCGGCCACTTTTCTGGACAATAAGTGGTGTCAATATGCCGTGTTGTCCAATTGAGTCCGCCAATACCAATAGGTCTGGCCTGAGGATATGCGTGGCATTCCACTTTGGTTCAATTAACTCATTGACGCTGACATTTGCGATGTCCATTTATTGTTCCTCTTCCATTTGTTGCATTGCGGCTTGACGAACAGTATGTGCTCTCGTCTTTGGTCCTACGGGCGTAACCGTATGGCCCCATAGTGCGTGCATGAATATTGTGCGAATAAGCCATTCAAGCGGATACGAATACGGGTCTTTGGCGTGCTTTTGCCTAAATTCTGCAGCAAATGCTTTTGCACGCTGGGCAGTGTCTTGCCCCCAGCAGAACTGCTTAATGAACGGCATTACGCCATCCCATCCTTTTGCGGCAGTCGTGGCTATCAACTTTTCGACATCAAAATCTGGCCACCAACGGCGCTGGGCATCAATAATTGGGAAAACGTCATATA
>JACCDW010775903.1_pt1 | contig 56714 bp, 55 predicted proteins | sample 7449781 | NCBI WGS metagenome assembly JACCDW01 (sample SAMN15323449, study PRJNA562643) | freshwater metagenome | isolation source: river surface water | place: USA:Blue River Watershed | collected 2017-08-18
ACACAAGATGCGGAAATTAAAAAATGAAATACAAAAGATCTGTAATAAACAATAGTGCTCCTAAGTGCTCTTTACCTTTTTGCAACAACAAAGTAAGTTATCATAAAAAATACGAAAAATCCGACGGGTCTCTTGGAGCAAGATGGAAGTCTATGTGTGAATATCACAGAAAGGCCGGAAAAGAAGAAGCAGATAACTTTAAAAAAACAAGAGGTTGTGATAATGCCGATGGAAGATTAGGCTGGGTTTGTAATGATCCTAGCACACCTAGTTTAACTATCGATCATTTTGATGGAAACAATTATAACAGAAATCCTGAAAATATTGCAGTTTTTTGTGCTAACTGCAATAATCAAAAAACTCATATGAACGGCGATCATTTAAACCGATATAGTATTATTAATGAAAACTTTGATAACTTTTTTGAACTAAAATGATTATTAAACAAGATATAAGACCTAATAAAATGATTTGGGTAACCTTTCGTAAAGAAGGTATCCATAAATATCCGGCAGCATTAACTGACTCTAACTTAGCAACAGGAGACAAATATGACGTTTCGTTCCTTGGCCATCCTCATCGCCATATCTTTCATTTCCGTGTGTGGATTGGTGTTAATCACAACGACAGGGACATTGAGTTCATCCAATTTAAAAGATGGCTTGAAGAACTGTACAATGGCGACCAAGCTGTACTGCAATTAGATTATAAAAGTTGCGAAATGATGTCAGATGATTTATATGACATAATTTCAAAAAAGTATCCAAACAGAGAAGTTTGGATTGAAGTCTCCGAAGATGGAGAAAATGGTTCATTTATCAAATATTAATTTAGAAGGCAAATATGAGTAAAAATTATAAAAACGTTAACTATTTTCAATCGCGTCCTGACATTGTAAAAATCTTTGATGACTTAGAGTCATTTCATGATTATTGCAGACTAGAGCTTGCGCCGTTTGACGAAAGTCATCTTTATAATAGAGAAAGCTGGGTATGGCGTAACTACGAAAAAAGCCAACGTTCTAAAAGATCGCACTCAAAAGAAAAATCAAGATGAAAATTTTTTTAGTGGACTTAGAATCTGTTGAAACTAGATATACTAGTCAATGGAAAAGTCACATTCCAGAATTACTACAAAAAGAAGGATACAATGTTCAAGTTATCGCTGGCCCTGAAGATGTTCCTAAAGCCACTACTCCTGGCGCCTTTCTTAATTTTGGTGGGACTAATATCTACAAGTCTCGACAAGTTGAGGAGATTAGTCGCTTATTTTGTTCCGGATCAGTTGGCCCTGGTGATCATTTTATTTTTACTGATGCTTGGCATCCTGGTATCATAAATTTAAAATACATGAGTGAACTACTGAATATTCCGGTAGTCTCTCATGGTTTATGGCATGCTGGTAGTTACGATCCGCAAGACTTCTTAGGTCGTATTATCGGCGATGCTCCTTGGGTTAGAAACGCTGAAAAAAGTTTCTACCACTGCTATACCCATAATTATTTTGCAAGCGATTTTCATATATCTTTATTCTTTGAAGAATTATTAAACGACGGACTATCTAGCGAAAATCCGTGGTATCATGAAGATTTTGAAAATCAAAAAGAAAGTAAAAAAATTATTCGTTCGGGCTGGCCAATGGAATATATGGAAGGAACATTGTCTCCATATAAAGGATTGAAAAAAAGAGACTTAATTCTTTTTCCACATCGTATTGCTCCAGAAAAACAAGTTGAAATTTTCCGAGACTTAGCTACACACTTACCTCAATATGAATTTATAGTGTGTCAAGATCAGCAACTAACAAAACACGAGTATCACACACTGTTAGGCGAAGCTAAAATGGTATTCAGTGCTAACTTGCAAGAAACACTTGGCATTAGCTGGTATGAAGGATGTATAGTAGATGCTATACCTTTAGTTCCAGATAGATTAAGCTATAGTGAAATGGCATTAATGAATTTTAAATACCCAAGCACATGGACTGAATCTTTTTCTGCATACGATTCATTTAGGCCGTGGCTTTGTAAAATAATTATTGAACATATGGAGTACTATGAAAAAAGAATTCCTATGATACAAAAACAACTGGAGTTATTAAATGAGCATTACTTCTCAGCAACTGGAATCTTGGATACCTTGCGAGGATATAACACCCCTTGATATCAATGATCTAGAAACAATAGATTTATCTGGATTAAACTCAATGGACTTTAGCTCTCTCACGACGTCAAGCATATCAACCTTTACAGTTAATACAACAGGTCTTAATTACACTATCCCATCTATTAGTGCATTAACAACAGCAGATATAATTACGCTCACAGGTCCTGGAGGTAGTGGGGGTACTGGTTCTTCCATGTACACATGGAATGGAGGTAGCGGTGGTAGTGCCACTTATAGTGGTACTTCTTATACATTTAAAATGCCAGAAGAATGGGTGGACTGTTTTCCAGACTTTAATAGAATTAAAAAAATGTGCGAGGAATACCCGGGTTTAAAAATTGCATACGAAAAGTTTGTCACAACTTATGAAATGGTAAAGGTAGACTATGATAATCCAGAAAATAAAAAATAAATTTTTTCAGTTAATGGAGAAGCTTGATCGTAAAAGAGTTATCTACGATAGGCTCGAAAACGAACCATATCTGGAAAGATACTATTTGTTTTTAAAAGATAGGAGCAAATTTCCTTTTAACATCTTCTTACATAAATTCTTAAAATCAGATCCAGATCATGTACATGACCATCCGTGGCCATACGCAACACTAATTCTTAAAGGTGGCTATTACGAATATGTTCCAAAGTTCAATGAACAAGGTTTAAAAGTAGGCGAACATTGTCACTGGAGAGGTCTTGGACATTTTAGAATATGTAAAGAAAATAGTTACCATAGGATCGAAATTAAACCTGGAGTAGAATGCTGGACACTGTTTATGCCCGGCCCTCAGAGACGTGAGTGGGGATTCCTTGTAAACAACAAATGGATACAACATGAGTCATATTTTGAATTCCGCAAGTCTACCTCAAAATAACAGTACAACTTACGGTATAACTTCAATCGGGTATAGAGAACCTTTAGTAAAAATTGATAATTCACTAACTGTAAAAGGTTCGATTGTAATGAATGGTACTAATTTAGAGGATCGTCTTTCGACAATTGAAACGGTGTTGAACATTCCAACAAGAGATGCTACACTAGAAGAAAAATATCCAAAACTTAAAGAAATATATATTCAGTATATTACAGAATTAGAGAAATATAAAACTTGGGAAAGATTAAAGGACAACAAATGAAAGATTTTTACGTATCAAAAAATGAGCAACACAAATTACGTGTTACCATTTCAACTTGTGAATTTCCAAAATCACTAAAAAATATACAATTTATTAATGAGTTTTATGATAGTGAAGGAAATTTAACTGACACTAGCACATATCAATTTTTCTTAACAGAAAGTGCTATTATTCACCTGTCAAATGAACTACTAAGATCATGAAAAAAGAAATTATTAAGTATCCAGAATTTAAAGGATTAGTGAACGAAATATGCCGACAAATTGCAAAAGACAATTGGCGGCCTGACTATATTGTTGGCATTACACGAGGAGGACTAACTCCTGCCGTTATGATTAGTCACTATTTCAATATTCCTATGTATAGTTTGCATGTAAGTCTAAGAGATAGTACATTCGGAAGTGAAAGTAATCTTTGGATGGCAGAAGATGCCTACGGTTATAACGGTGAAAAGAAAAATATCTTAATCGTAGATGATATAAACGACACTGGTGCAACCTTTAATTGGATTATGCAAGATTGGCCTAGTGGGTGTTTACCTAATGCAGAAGAATGGTCTGCTGTCTGGGGGGATAATGTACGTTTTGCTGTTGTTGTAGATAATTTATCTAGCAAATGCGAAACAAAAATGAGCTATGTAGGAAAAGAAATCGACAAGTCGGAAGAAGATGCGTGGATCGATTTTCATTATGAAAGTTGGTGGAAATGAATAATTTAACTCCTCAAGAATTAGAAGATAAAATTAAGCAGGTACAAAAAGATATTCAAGAACTTCATAATCAAGCCGTTGCTGGAAGAAAGTTAGAAGTGTTAAACGAGTATCAGCAATACTTAGAAGATGAGCTGAAAATGCTGAGAAATCAATCATCTAAAAAAAGATAAACTGCTGATGTATATTGATAAAGAATTTACTCATGTAGTTCAAATTAATTGGGGTATAAACAATTGGAATGAACTATGTGCAAATGTTATTGAAGTGTTTGGTCTTCCAGGCGGAAAATATCATACATCGTCATCTACAGATGCCTTAATCTTTATGTTTAAATCGAAAAAAGATAAAGATTTATGCAATATTTTGTTAAGCGAACACTTATAAAAAATACAAAAAGCTTGACTACGGCCTAAATAACATAGTAAAATAACAACAAAAGGAACAATTATGGTATACAATAAAATGTATGTAAGCAACGACGATGAAAATACTACAGAAGATCAAGAATCTACTCATAGTGTAATTCGTCAATTAATGCGTCAACAAGGAAAAAGATTTTGGGCTGGGGATAATATCAGCGAGTATGTTTCTAAAAATAAAGATAAGTTGATAGACGAAGCCACTATAGCATTTGAAGGTGTATTAGATGCTTTACTAATTGATAGAGAAACAGATCCTAATAGTCAAGGCACAGCAAGACGTCTTGCTAAAATGTATTTTAATGAGATAATGGCAGGCAGGTATGAACCAGAACCAGATTGCACAGCGTTTCCTAATGATTCGGAGGATCGTTATGAAGGTATGTTGGTTGTTCGTAGTGAGCTTCGCAGTATGTGCAGCCATCATCATCAGCCCGTTAATGGTGTTGCCTATATTGGTATTATTGCGGCTTCCAAACTCATTGGACTTAGTAAGTACACAAGAATCGCCCAGTGGTGTGCAAGACGTGGGACTCTCCAGGAGGAACTTTGTAATGACATTGCTCGGGAGATTCAAAAAGCAACCGGAGCAAAAGACGTAGGAGTGTATATCCAAGCTACACATGGGTGTTGTGAAAATCGTGGAATTATGGCACATAGCAGTCTTACACAAACTACAGTTTTAAAAGGTGCATTCAAAGACGACGCAGGAACTAAGAAAGAATTCTTTGATAATATTAAATTACAACAGGATTTTGCGCCAAGATGAATCCAAAACAATTAGCACAGAGCATAATCGAACGTGCAATGAAAATGCAAACATTTAGAATTGTACGAACACTACCTGATGATTTTGAAATTAACGGTCCAGTGCCTTTTGATATCAGAATCAAAGATGGTATTATTACTGTCACTGTTCATGCAATGACATTGGAAGAAGCTAATAAACAAGTCGATGATTATTTAAAGGAAAATTCGGGTCTATGAGTCCTCAGACACCTGCAGAAGGAATCTTACTAAACTCCGATTACGGTTCTTCTAAAAATTATACCGTAGTCTGCGATTGTGGCTCTAACAATCACGATCACCGTGTTTGGGTAGAAGCAAGTGATATTGGTATTACTGTTACAACTTATACAACACAAAAAACTAACTGGTGGAATAAAACTCGTTGGCACCATATATGGACTTTACTAACTAAAGGATATATAGAAGTCGAAGGAGATATTATTCTTTCAGAACAGCAGGCTTTAAACTATGCAGAAACTTTAAAAAGTGCAATTAAGGACGTTAAATCTTTTAGAGAAGAACGTCTTAAAAAAAGACAAATAAAAGAAGACAACAATGAGTAAAATTAAAATAGCAGAATTATTTTATAGTATACAAGGAGAAGGGCGTTTCATGGGCGTTCCTTCTATTTTCTTACGTACTTACGGATGCAACTTTAAATGCGCAGGCTTCGGAATGCCGAAGGGCGAATTAAGTACAGAAGCAAATGACATTGCAGTTATGCATGCCATGCATCCATTTAAGAAGTATGAGGAACTGCCTTTAGTTTCTACAGGATGTGATAGTTATGCTAGCTGGCATCCAGACTTTAAAGAGCTAAGTCCTATGTTAACTGTAGACGCAATTGCAGACAGAATGGAAGAAATACTTCCATATAACAAATGGGGAGAAGTTCATCTTGTAATCACAGGAGGAGAACCTTTACTTGGTTGGCAGCGAGCATATTCAGATTTGTTAAATCATCCTAAATTAAAAGATTTAAAAGATCTTACATTCGAAACTAACGGAACTCAAACTATCACTCCGGATTTCAAAAAATCTCTTAAAGAATGGACTTATAAAAAAGGATTTCATTCATTAACGTTTAGCGTGAGTCCAAAATTAAGTGTAAGCGGAGAACGCAAAGAAGATGCAATTAAACCTGAAGTCATAAATCAATATGCAGATATTGGGCACACATATTTAAAATTTGTAGTTGCATCTGAAGAGGATGTAAAAGAAGCTTTGCAAATAATTGGAAAATATAAAGACGAAGGTTTTCATGGCCATTCATATTTCATGCCAGTAGGAGGTGTGGAAAGTGTTTACAATTTAAATAATCGCAGAGTGGCTGAGCTAGCAATGAAGCATAGTGTAAGATATAGTGACAGATTGCAAGTGCCTCTATTTAAAAATGAGTGGGGAACATAATGAAAAATTGGTTTAAAAAAATAACAGGTATTGCTAAATTAGAAGAAGAAAAAGCAAAATTAGAAGCTGAAAAACTAGAAGCGGAAGAAGCAACACGTAAAGCAAAAGAAGAAGAGGAGTTAGCTAAAATGACTCCTAAAGAACGAGCTACACAAAGAAAAGAACCTTGGGTGGCTGTTCTCGATACGAAAGTTAATAAAGACAATGTTCGTAATGGATTTTTTGAACTTGACTGGAATGAATATTTTGTTACAGAGTTAATCAAGGCAGGTTATGGATACGAAGCAGACCCTCCCGAAGAAATTGTTGACAGATGGTTTAGAGACTTGGCTAGAAATCTATTAGCCGAAGAAGGGCAAGATGTTACTAGAGGTGCAGGATACATAAATGTTAACAGAATAAACGAAAATCAATCTGTGATTTCATAATGCAAAAAATTATTACATCATCCGACTATATTGATCAATATAACTTTAGTTCTTTAATAACTGAAGAAGACAATCTACAAATCAAACAAATATCCAAAAAAATAATCAACGACGGGGACTATTTTACTAATAGTCCTAAGTTTCAAACAAAACAAAATTTATTTGCCAGACCAGAACCAGTTTGGTTAAAAATGCGACAAAGTTTCATTTACAGTTGTTTTATGTTTTTAAAAAGAGAAGTTAAAATTAAAAACATAATGTCATGGGTTTTTATGACAAGTGCCAACGATGAAGTAGATAGAGAAAAATTATGGCACCATCATCATATCAGCGACAACGGAGGAACAACAGGAACCTTAAGTGGGCTTTGGTATGTTTATATTCCGAATACAAGTAATCAAGATATAACAGGAACTGAATTTGCAATGGATTGGCCAGAAATGAAGGACACTTTTTTCCTCAAACCAAACCAATTGACTTGGAACATATATCCAGCTAAAATGTGGCATAGACCTGGTATTACAGATTCTGATGAATACCGTTTTGTTTTCGCTGCTGATATGGAATATTATCTATGACTTATATTTTAGTTGATACTGCTAATACATTTTTTCGTGCAAGACATGCAATACAAGGAGATGCTGATATTAAGTTAGGCATGGCATTTCATATTACGTTTAACTCCATCAAAAAGGCATGGCAGGATTTTAAGGGTTCTCACGTAATTTTTGCATTAGAAGGTCGCAGCTGGAGAAAAGACTTTTACGAGCCGTACAAAAGAAATCGTCAAGAAGCTCGTGATGCAAAAACATTGAAGGAACAAGAAGAAGATAAATTGTTCTGGGAGGCATTTGACGAATTTAAAAAGTTTGTTACAGAAAAAACAAACTGTACTGTTCTTCATAATCCTCAATTAGAAGCAGATGACTTAATAGCAGGTTTCATCCAACTACACCCAAATGACGATCATGTTATCATAAGTTCTGATAGCGATTTTGGTCAGTTAATTTCTCATAACGTAAAACAATACAATGGTATTAGTGAAGTTTTAATTACCCACGAAGGTTACTTTGATGTTAAAGGAAATCCTGTAATAGATAAAAAAACTAATCAACCTAAAGAAGCACCTAATCCTGAGTGGCTGTTATTTGAAAAATGTATGCGTGGAGATACTACAGACAACATCTTTTCTGCATTTCCAGGTGTAAGAACTAAAGGTTCAAAAAATAAAGTAGGCTTAACAGAAGCTTTTGAAGACAGAAAAAGCAAGGGATTTTCTTGGAATAATTTAATGCTACAGCGATGGGTAGATCATAACGGTAATGAACATAGAGTATTAGACGATTACGAAAGAAATCGTAGACTTATTGACTTATCGCATCAGCCTGACAACATCAAAGAAATAATTAAAGAGACTATTACATTAAATTCTAAACCTAAAAACATTTCGCAAGTTGGTATCAGAATGTTAAAGTTCTGTAGTACATGGGACATGAAAAAAATAGCAGAAAATATTCAACATTATGCGGAACCTTTTCAAGCAGAATACTCGTCGAATTAAGGAATAATATGTCAGACGATAACGAAGATTTTAAAAATCAACTTAAGAAAATGAAACCGAAGAAACCAAAACTTTCGGTTCCGGAAGAGTTTCTCGATAATGCTAAAAGTTATGAAGACAAACAAATGTTAGTGCAATTACTTACTGAGAAAGAAAAACAACGGGTAGTTCTAATAGTTAAAAATATGTTAAAAGACGCTGTTGCGAAAAAGGATAGAAAATGACTTGGTGGAAAGTATCAACAACTGAAAAAAAGTGTGTATTTGAACACGAGCTTTGGCAAAAAGACGATTGGGTAATTAGACGTATTACTGGATTTCGATGGGGCACTATTTTAGTCGAAACAGAAGACGACAATCCTCCAGTGTTAGATCAAGATAGTGGTCCTAGTGCAGATGCGGTCGATATGTACTGCACTGAATATAATTATGAACTAGATAGTCTCGACGATGGATGGTATGGTGATGTAATTTGGCCAGATGATATGCCAGAAGAAGAAAGAGAAAGACTTGAAGAAATTTGGGATGAGGATTGGTCTGCTGGATGGGAAAACGAAGGATGGGACCAATATGATACAGAATGTTGGTTTCATGGTCCTTTAAGTATTGAAAAGGATGGAGAATGACTGAGATACATGCAAAACCAGTAGTAGATGGAAAGATGTGGATTGTAGAACAAGATGGAACAAAAATTGCAACACTACATAAAAATGCAAATAATAAATTTGTATTAAGTAATACAAATGGAGAAATCATGTTTGATCGTAAAGATCAAATTACAAGACAATTTGGAAAAGATTTCTTCTTAACTAGTCCAAAAGTCAAAGTAACACCTACAATTACAAACGAGTGCTACGGATATCCGACTAGTTCTACTCCATATAATCCTGTTTATGATGTAAGACGAAAACTTCCTTTATTTACAAAAAGTAAACAAAGTAAAAGTTTGTATTGTGCAGGTTATTATGCAATTAAATTTAACAAAGGGTGGGTAAAAGGATTTTGCCCAAAATTAATTACATTAGAAAGAAATCCATATAAAGGACCTTTCAAAGATAAATCAGAAATTAAAGGTGTAGCATTAAATGACAACTCAAATTAATACTAGCCCTATTTCAAATTTTATACAACAAGTTAAAAGTGCTGAATTAAGTCAATCTAAAGAAGTAAAAATAAGTATACAACAGGCACGTTTACTAGTTTTAACTCTTACAGAAGTTTTAGAAAATAATAACAGAAATTGGGAAGAAATTTATACTGTATTAAAAAACAGTAAAAGCGATGATGTTATAACTGTCAACTTAGACGGTGGAGGCTTTGGTCCTGGGAGATAAATATATACGTACTTATTGGAGACGTATATGTCCCGACCAAAACCAAAAGTGTTACTAGAATATACAAATAAAAAAACTTATAAATCTGAACAGATTTTAGAGGCAGAAGCCATTTGGGCTGTTTTCTACAAAGGAGCTCCTTTCAATTTAAAATCTTTTAACAGTATTACAAGTTATCCTGGACCTAAATATAAAAAAGTTAGTTTTAGTAATCCAGGTCATGCACACAATCTTGCAAAAAAATTAAATCAAACTTTCAATACAGATGCCTTCGAAGTTATGAAATTAACTTCAGGAACCGTTGTAAAATGATAGGCAGAGATACATACACGAAGATATTTCTTAAACAGTGGGACAAAAGTACCGACGAAGCAAATGTTAACATGTATGGAAGAAAATGGTGGCAATCAAACAGAGCAAGTAAGCAAACAGCATTAAGATTGTCAGAAGAAGGATTTAACTTTTTAATAACAGATTTAGATTTGAAAAGTTATGAAATTCCGTTTACCGAACCAATTGATTTAAGTCCTCAAACTATATTATTTTTAGAAAAATACGTAGACTGTCCTTATTATCTTACTAACGAAAGTGTCACTGTTTTTTCAGAAAAAAAGAGTTTTGAGTTAATGCTTTTTTCAGACGATATACGAAAATATGGGTTGATAAAAGCCATTAACGAAAGAGAAAAATCTCAAAATAACAATTGACTTAACTGGCTATTTCACTTATAATAAGCACAGTTAAAAAATACTTTTAACTTCTTTTATTAACATTTTTTACAGGACAAAAAATGAGTGAAGTTTATAGTCGCCTCGTAGGCCCTAATGGCGCAAAAAAATCTCTACGTAAAGCATTTAAAAATAAGCGTCCAATTTTCCTTTGGGGACCTCCAGGTATTGGCAAATCGGATATTATTAAACAATTGGGCGAAGAACTAAACGCATACGTCATCGATGTTCGCTTATCATTGTGGGAACCTACTGATATCAAAGGTATTCCTTATTTTGATTCAAATGACGGTACTATGCGTTGGGCTCCTCCAGCAGAACTTCCTAGCAAGGAAATGGCTTCGAAGCATAAACAGGTCATTTTGTTTATGGACGAAATGAACGCAGCAGCACCTAGCGTACAAGCCGCTGCATATCAACTTGTTCTTAATCGTCGTGTCGGCGCCTATGAACTTCCTGATAACGTTGTTATGGTTGCTGCTGGTAATCGTGAAACAGACAAGGGTGTGAATTATCGTATGCCTGCTCCATTGGCAAATCGTTTTGTTCATTTGGAAATGCAATGTGACTGGGAAGACTGGCAGGAGTGGGCAGTTAAAAATAAAATTCATAAGGATGTTGTAGGTTTTCTAACTTTTAGCAAAAAAGATTTGTACGATTTTGATCCTAAGTCAAGCAGTCGTGCATTTGCTACTCCTCGTTCTTGGAGTTTTGTAAGCGAACTACTAGTCGATGACGACACAGACGATTCTACATTAACTGATCTTACCTCCGGTTCTATCGGTGAAGGACTTGCAATTAAGTTTATGGCGCATCGTAAACATGCTGCAAAAATGCCTGATCCTCGCGATATTCTAAACGGCAAAGTTAAAAAGATGGACAATAAAGAGATTTCAGCACAATACTCTTTAGTTGTAAGTCTATGCTACGAACTTAAAGATTCTTGCGATAAAAAGGCAAAAGATTGGAACGATCAAGTAAATAATTTCTTCCAATTCATCATGGACAATTTCGAGCATGAACTTGTTATTATGGGCACTAAACTTGCATTGAGCACTTATAAACTTCCTTTGGATCCAGACGAAATTAAATGTTTCGATGAGTTCCATAGTAAATATGGTAAGTACATTGCAGCGGCAACAGAAAAGTAATAACGCTATATTTGACACCGCCTTAGGGCGGTGTTATAATTTATAGACATTAACAAATAGGAATTTACATGTCTCACGCAGATCCAATTATTGACAAAATTATTGTAGCTCGAGTAGGTCTACTCTTGCGCCATCCGTTTTTTGGTAACATGGCTACACGTTTAAAAATTATCGAAGGTTCGGATTGGTTGAGCACTGCGGCTACAGATGGCAGGGCCATTTACTTTAGTCGTCCTTTCTTTGAAAAACTTACTACAAAGCAAATTGAATTCGTTATTGCACACGAAATTATGCATAACATTTTTGATCATATGGGCCGTCGCGAAGGACGAGACCCTAAAATTTTTAATATTGCTGCCGATTACTGTGTAAATGGCCAATTAGTTCGCGATAAAATTGGTGATACTATTCCTGAGATTAAAATGTTTCACAATCCAAAATATTACGGTTGGGGAGCAGAACAAGTATACGACGACATCTACGACGATATCGAAAATCAAGATCTTGAAGCGTTGGGTCAACTAATTGACGAACACATTGATTGGGAGAAAAGCGACGGAAATCGCCCGTCCTATTCAAAAGAAGAACTAAAGAAAATTAGAGACGAAATTCGTGACGCTACTATGCAGGCAGCACAAGCCGCTGGAGCGGGTAATGTTCCAGGTAGCGTTGCACGAATGATTAAAGAACTTACTGAGCCTAAAATGAACTGGCGTCAGTTGCTTCGTCAGCAAATTCAAAGTACAATTAAAAACGATTATACATTTATGCGTCCTAATAGAAAAGGGTGGCATATGAATGCGGTCCTTCCAGGACAACAATTTCAGGAAACAATTGATATCTGTGTTTCGATTGACATGTCAGGATCCATTGGAGATGATCAGGCCAAAGATTTTATAAGTGAAATCAAAGGTATTATGCAAGAATACAAAGATTTTAAACTTAAATTATGGTGCTTTGATACAAGTGTACACAATCCTGCAGACTACGACGGATATAATTCAGAAGAGTTCGACGACTATGAAGTCATGGGCGGTGGAGGAACTGAGTTTGATGTAAACTGGGATTATATGAAGGATCAAAATATTGTTCCTAAAAAATTTATTATGTTTACAGACGGTTATCCTTGGGGTAGTTGGGGAGATGAAAATTACTGTGATACTCTTTTCATCATCCACGGCAATGATAAAATTGTTCCTCCTTTTGGAGAATATGCGTATTACGACAAAGAAACATCGTTAGCATAATGGCTCTTAAGCACGGTAAACCAAATCCTTTAAACTATTTTAAAATGCGGCAAGCTTCGTTTGCTTCTCCGCATTTTAAATACATTATCTTAGGCAAGTACTCTACAAATTACTTAGACAGCCTGAATACATGGATTTACGAAAACCTTAATGGGAGATATTATATTGGACAATCGCTATCGCTAGATAGTACTAATACCATCATCTATACAACTAAAGTTGGTTTTGAGTCTGAAAAAGAATTAAGCTTTTTCACAATTGCCTGCCCTTACATAAATTCGAGATAATTATATTGTAGTTTGCTATTTAAACTAGTATAATTATAAGGAGATTTTATGTCAGATTCTGTACAAAACGAAAAAGCAACACCACAAAATAACGACTTAACAATAAGCGATTTGAATGCTATGAAAACTATCATTGATATAGCAAGTTCAAGAGGCGCTTTTAAACCAAACGAAATGATGGCCGTAGGTCAAACATATACTAAACTAGAAGCATTTCTAGATTCAGTAGCAAAACAATCGGCTGCAGCACAAGCACAAGCACAAACCCCAGTTGCTACACAAGAATAAGGAAATGTCATGGCACAAACACTAAAACACGTAGGAAGACTTAAATCGTCCGGAAAAAGAGTCATTGTAGCTTATAGGACATTGCCAGGCGATGCATACTCGGCACTAGTTATTCCGACAGAAGGGTTAAACGATAGCTATCATAACGCACTAATTTCAACTGTAGAAAGTGCAGCAGGACAGGAAGCATACGAATTTGCAGAAGCAATGGACAGAACAGTAACACCCGACGGGTACAATATGTTACATGCTATGCACCAATTAGGAAAACTTATAAAAATTTCAACTAATGAAGTTGAAATGATTCCTGCACCCGGATCAGCTGTCTTATTGTCTGAATTAAATCAAATTATTGCAGAACAGAGAGGAATTCCAGTTGACGAACTATCTGTTAAACCAGACATTAAAGATAAACCTCGTACTAGAGATCTTGGCGAGCCTTCAATTGCTGAAACACTAAACGATAGACAAACACAGGATAATGTTGCTAAAACAACATCGAGTAGTGTTAATGAGTCGGAAGTAATAGCTGAACCTACAGGATCTCCTGAAGACACAGCAAAATATTACAGAAGTCAGGCAGATAAATTAGCTAAACAAGCTGCACAATACAGACGTTTAGCAGAAGAGTTAGTACCTACTAAAAAGAAAGCGTAAAAATCACAGTGGCTAAATCGGGAAGAGTTCTTCCCAAGGAAGTCATTGCGTACTGGCCAGAAGTGTTTGGTGATATAAAGCTAAACGTGATGCCTGTTAGGTACTTACATTCTGTTTTAGTAAATTTTAAAGATGGCAAAACTTGGGAAATTAAATTATCAGCTCAAGCTAAAAGGGCAGGATGGGAGTCTTTTGAAAAATCATTATCTGATTTATGTTCATCATATGAAACTAAAATAGACAATATAGATTTTAAATTAGATACACAACTTATCAAAAAGCACGTAGAAGAAAGTACAAAAAAATTTTTAAAGAAAAAGAAATTATAATGGACGTAAAACTTGTATCATACTCACAGCCAACAGCAGAATTTGAGGAACTAGGAATTGGTGATGCACAAGAATTAATTGCATTCTGTGCAAGAGTTTCAAATCCTAGTAATCAATTCAACACAGAGACATCAGAAAAACTTATTAAGTATCTAGTAAAGCATAAACACTGGAGCCCGCTTGAAATGGTTTCAGCATGTTTAGAAATTACAACAACTAGAGATATAGCACGCCAAATACTCAGACACAGAAGTTTTAGTTTCCAAGAGTTCAGTCAAAGATATGCTGATCCGACAACAGATCTTAACTTTGTACTTCGAGAAGCTAGATTACAAGATACAAAAAATCGACAAAACAGTATAGAAACTGACGACGAAGATCTGCAAGAACGTTGGAAAAAATGGCAAAATAATATAATTAGTGAAGCACGTATGGCTTATAAATGGGCTATCGATAACGGTATTGCTAAAGAACAAGCTCGTGCTGTTTTGCCAGAAGGACTCATCGAAAGTAAACTATATATGAATGGTACACTTCGAAGCTGGGTTCATTTCATCGAACTGCGTAGTGCAAATGGAACACAAAAAGAACATCAAGAAATTGCAAAAACTTGTGCTGATGTTATTAGTAAAGTGTTTCCACTAATGTCTGACTTTGTTGAAACTGAATCATAAGCCAGTCGAAATCGTTGATTAGCTCTAATGCCGGTTTATTACCGGCATTTTTTTCTCCGTAAAATCTTCCTTCTAATGCTCCACGAATAGCATATTCGCCGTACGGTCTATCGCGACCAACGCTGCACCAAATTTTTAATCTAGCAGCAGTTTCTGAATAATCTTGTCTATCAATTGCACTACTAGCAAGTTTAGCACATTCTCTAAATCCGCTACGCCATGCACTAAATGGATCTGTGTTAAAAGCAGTAATATTGCTAATTTCTTCCATAGGTTTAAAAGATTGACTTATACTAGTCGTCATATCAATATTATTTGTATTCATTGACATAGTTAGTTTTTTAGGTAATAGTTTAACTCCACCATAACCGTACTCTAGATCATTTATCGGATTTTTACTACGCCATACATGTACAAACTCTAATTGATCATGCAGGACTTCATAATTAAAATCAAAAGTTTCTAAAATTTGTGCATCACCGTCGACTACCCAGAACATATGTGTAAAACTTTTTTTAGCGGCAGCAATATGAGCTTGATGAATTCCTTTCACACCTTTTACTCTTTTAGCAAATGGAAATCGACTTTTTAATAATTCGTAATTCTGTTCGGCATTTGCCTCGTTATAACTAATAAAAATTATATCATACACGATGAATCACTCGAGGAGTATTTGTATAAACTGTTTTAAAAAATTTAGAAGATTCTGAATTTAATGTGCAAAGTTCCAAATCACATTCTTTCTTAAGAACCTTTTCTAATTTTAAAATTTCACTGTGTAGTACATTTTCTTCAATCTTACTATATGTGTTATTCCAAATATCTGTTAAGTACTTAAAATCCCTAACATTTGTATAATCCCAGTCAGTACAATTAGTTAAATATGCTCCTTCTCGAGCTCCGTACATTGACCATAATCCATTTTTAACGTCTGCTCCGATATTGCACCAGATTAACAGTCTTTGATAATTCTGCCACCAGACTTGTTTTAAATTAGAAACTTTTGCTCCTTGATTTAAACTCATTTTAACACCTTCTCGAAAACCTGCTCTCCATGCTTGAAAGGGTGTTTCATTTATAAAACTCTCGCTGTAATTTTCATTAAATTGATAGTAACGATTGTCAAAACAAAACTCAACTAATCCTTTGGTATCAGTGGGGTCTGAATTTTCATGAGTTTTCATCTCATTGACAAACTTTTTTGTCCACATTTTTAAACCGCCATTACCATACATTAACCCGTTAACATGAACTTTTCCACACCAGCTGAATACATTCTCTTCTGTAAGATTAAGTTTATCAAGATCAACTTCAATTTCAAAAAATTTAGGATCAACTATATTATCGGCATCCACAGTAATAAAATACTCTGTTTCACTGGCTGCAGCACATGCTTTGTGTGCTGCATCGCTTCCTTCTACGCCATGCACTCGTTTAGCCCACGGGGCTTTAGACAATAAATCCGAATAATTTTTTTCCGCATTAGGTTCGTCGTAACTTAGAAAAATAATATCCTGTTCAATTATTTTAATTTTATTCATATAACACCTTCAAACTGTAAGAACTAAAAACTGCATAAGTTGATATAGAAATTTTGTTTATGTCAGATTCAAATGAACTAGAAAAAGGTATAGAGAAATTGTCATTTTTTAACACATCATCTGTATCGATGTCTACAATTCTTATCAAAAAATCGAAATCGTCCTTTAGAGTAATAAAAAAGAATATTTTTTTTAAAACTAGACCAGAATTAAAAAGCTCTTTACATTTTTCGGAAAAATTAAAATTCCAAGACTTACTTTTTAAATTCCAAATTACTTGGCAATCTGCATTTTGTAAATCTTCAGTTATACAATAATGTGTTTTTGATTTAAAACTATAATTGTAATCTAACCCTTTACCTTTTCGAACAACTTCTAAATTACCTTTAACAATAGAAATATAATGCTCAGATAACTTTAATTCACCTTGAAGAAATTTATTTGCCAATTCACTTTCAATTTCAACAGCATACTCGTGCTCTTCAGGTTTTCTTAAAAAAATACCACAACAAATCCCTGATTTGTTGTCATAATAAAAATAATGTTGTTGTTTGAAAGTCATTTTAATAAATTCTCGTAAGTCTTAACTGTTGAATTAGATATAAAATCTTTTTCTACATAATGAATCAACTTAAATTGTTTCATATTTCCAATAATTAAATCGCCGTTATTATTAATGTTAAAAGGGACAACTTCCGACCAAGGTATATTTTTTTCAAACCAATTTTGTATAGCAGGTTTCATGTGTACAAACTCTAAAGGTCCTGCTATATCTAAAACTTGTTCATGGCATCCTAAAATTTCTATTGCTATAGCCGATGCTAGATCCATACTTAACCAATTCTGATAATAATTAGGTGCAAATTTTGTCCAACACCATTCCCAATTAAACACAACAAATTCTAAAACTTTATAAAACTCGTGTACAAAGTTTGATTTTTTAAAGTAATGTAGTGCAAAATAAGGATTTGAAAGATTATTTTCTATAAAAGCATTCCTGTGAAAAGTATCTTTTAAAATAATTTCATTTTTATAATTTTTAACACGATTACAAAACAACAAATCATAATTACTGCAATGCTTCCACCATAAAGAAATATCCTCTAATAACAGCATATCTGTATCCAACACAATCGTTTCATCATAAGGTGTTACATGATAAAGTTTCCATCTATTCTCTACTTTCCAAGACTTATCTTGAGAATGATCTTCCCATGGTATAGGAATAACGTGATCAAACACTTTTCGATAATTATCTGGCACTATATCATTTGTCATTATCGACAAAGAAGAATGATTCTTTTGGCTATTTTTAATGCTTAGAGCTAACACATAAGCTTGTTTAACATAATCTACAGAATCGGTATTCTGTGCTGCAACTAAAAAACCTTTAGACAAGATTTCCTCCATCTAACACTCTGCTTAAACTCATTTTGTTCATTACATGTATGTCCAAACTTGAGGTTTGAGATAAAAAATATTCCCCGTGATGCTTTTCTTTTTGTAAAAGAAAAGTCATTTTAGTGTCGTCTATATCAATTAATACGTCTTTATCTAAAGAAAAGTACATTTTCCCTGGAAGATTCGCTGCAAACTCGCCTTCTGTTTTTCCATTCATTATATTAATAGCTATACTAAATGCGTGATCATTTCTAAACAAAGAGTGTTTGTTATCAATGCTATACAAAACTTTAAAATAATCCCAATTATTTTTAATGTATTCAACTAAATTAAAAAACGATTTAGTGAAGACATTTTTTTCAAAAACAAAACAAGTTGCCCAATAAAAAGGAACAGAATACGGATTAATTCTTGTAAATTCTTGATTTTTTCTCCAGCCTGATATATCGTAACTATTTCTATAAATTTGAAAATCATGATCAACATTAAATGCTTCTTTTAAAATAGAAGAATTTATAATGAAATCAGCATCAAGGACTAAAGTTTTATCGTACGGAGTTAAATCATACGCTCGATATCTATTAGTATTCTTCCAATCTACAGTTTTAAAAGAAATAGCACCGTCATGCAATGTTCTTTTAGAAAACGATTCTGACTTTACTTCTATAACTTTATCAAATTTATAATCTGGATACTGCGTTTCTAACCAGTTTTTTTTATCTGTGATTAGTGTTACAGGAATATCTAAAAATTTGTTTACTCTTTTTGCAGCAAATACAGCTAATTTAATATAATCTAAATCGCTGTTATTCAACGCAAAAATAATAGCGCCGTTTGTCATAGTCCAACGATGTCCTTTACTTTTCTTTTAGACTTAATCTCGGAAAATTTTAAAAAATATTCGTTTAAAGCTTCGTAGTATAATGAAACTAGATCTTCAAAAAAACCTTGGACATCGTCGATTACGACCGGTAAATTATTAGAATCAATGAAAGGAACATCATGAGTGTAACCTGAATCTAACGTAGTTTTTACAAAATTAATCATTTCCGGATTCACTTTAAACGTTCCTCCGTTTTTAAAAAAAAATAATTTTTGTTCAAATTCTTCTAAGACTAGTCTTCTTTGATTTGAAAGAGTAGCCATTAAATTGGCTGATTCGAAAGCCTTTTCGATTCGTTCATCCATAATAACTCCGTAATATATGTACGTAGTTATCTGATAATTATTGAAGGAGTTTGTAAAGTGACTGATTAGAAGTCGAATGTACCTTTGCTACCACCGGCTGTTGGATATGGAATAACTACCGTGTTATTCCCATTGAGATCTAGACCTCTTGGAACACGGCTTTCCATTGTACTAGTCACTGCACCGGTTTGCGGTTCACTTATTCCCCAGCCGCCCGGAGCATATGTATCAACTAAGTCAATAAGAAAGGTAAGAAGACCGCCGTTGAATGTAGCACTTATGTTATAATAAATGCTGTTCTCGTAAGCAGTAGAAGAAGGAGGATCTACCCTTAACACAGTAGTTTGGCTTGATGATAAACTATAAAATCCTTGAAGACCGTTACCTAATCTTACATATGTAGTATTCGGTGAACTTCCAATTGCACCTTCTGTAGCTGATCCTGTAATGGCGCACGATCTTGCTCTAAATATAAAAGTTCCAAATCCTGAAAAAATATTTTCCCAAGTGTAATCAATAGTAGGAGATGAAACATTGCCAGCCTCGTACGATCCTGCTATTCTCACTTCGCCGCCTGCATTAAAAAAGTATCTAGCCGCTGCAATTTTTTGTGCTGTAGTTCCGCTACCAAAATCTAAAGTAAATGTGTGACTTTTTGTACCTTGCCATGATCCTGCACTTATGTATCTTGTTAATGAAGGATATGAAACTGCTTCCAATTGTGTAAAAGTAGTAGTACCATTACCAGTACCGGAAAATACTGTAAGTCTATTTGTCTGTATATTAGAAGGATTACTTATTGCAAATTGATACATCTTCAGTCTGTCTTTTTCTAATATAAACTGCCCTTTACTTCCTGAAGCAGTAGCAGTTATAGATCCAGATGGTGCGGTTGCTGTAGTTAAAACTACTGCTGTAGTTGTACTAGAAGGAACTGTAGTAGAAACTTGTATGGATGTAGCATTAATTATATTAAAAATATAATATGTTGTTCCAAAAGATAATCCACCAATAGAAGAATTTCCGTAAGAAACATTTGTAAACGTTATAGTCATACCGATGTTCATTCCGGCAGTTTGATCAACAGTTAGATAATTTGTTATAGCACTTGTTGCTGTAAGAGTTGTATTAACAGTTGTTGAATATGGAAATCCGCTTGTTACTGCCACCGTTGAAGTATTTCCTAAAGAGTCTCCAACTAGAACATTTTCTGTACTGGCAAAAGTAGTGGACGAGTTAGTTCCGTTCTGATGATATAAACAACGAAGCATATCATTAGTTAAATTTTGCCATTGTTGTGCAGTAACTGGCGTTCCGTCCGGAACAGCTGAGCTAGAAAGAATTTGACCGTAACCATAATCGTCGTCTGCGGCGCCAAAAGTTGATTGGTTAGGTGTTTCTCCTAAAACTTTCGCGACGGCATTTCTGATCTCACTGTATTCCGATGCTAAAATAGTTTGATACTGTGCCATAAAAATAATCCGTTAATAAATTTTATTTATTTTATAAAATTACACATTCTATAAGCCTGATTCCTGTTTCATCGTTATCTTCTAAACTTATCCCAAAAACAGCTTGGTCTGTTCCTTGACTAAACGAAAGCCCGACTCCATTATCCCCTGCTATCACTTGCTCGCCTTTTTTGATTGGTCCGGAGATAAAAACTGGAACTCTACCTTTTAATGCAATAGACACTCCGCCCTCTAATGCAGAATTCATTATATATGCAGGTTCTGTGCTGACTACGCCTATAGGATTTGAACCAAAAATCGAAGCTGTAACTTCTTTGTCGCCACCCACCATAACAACTGTTCCAGGAGCGTAGTCACTATCTGGTAGAAACTTCTCTGCTAAGTCGGCATAAAGAGCTGCAGTTGCAGATCCAATAAAATAAGTTGCTTTGAGCGAACCAGGTCCACAAGTAACACCATTAATAATTGTATTAATATTAGTTCTTGCAGCAATTGTATTAGCTAAAGACTCTGTAGAAGCAGAAACATAACTTGCACCAACCTTTACAGCATCTGCTTGAGTAGCTGATCCAGAAAAACTATTTGCATATACAGTATTAAATGGGTTAGATACTGTTCCTATGTTAATATCTGAACTTCCGGGCTGTAGAGTTTTTCCAATTAATCTAAGAGGAGTAACTAATGTACTACTTACTGTAGTATTAAATCTTATTTCGTTATTAACAATATTTTGTATATTTGGAATTCCGCCTATTAACTTTGTTTCCAATGTATAAGTAGATCCTACAGTAAATCCATCATTTGGGAAATGAACTTGAGCATTAAAGGTAGGACTATCTGCTAAAATGTAGTCTGTTGGCTCTAAGCCTCCTAGTCTTTCACTATTACTTGCAGTTCCCCAAAATCTAAAGTTATTTTGTGTAACACCCTCTTCTGTCTCGTCATTAGTATAAGCTAAAGTAATACCTTGTTGAATTGTACTAAACCCAGTAATTGCACTATCCTCATTCAAAGTAAATGCCGAATCTGTATTAATGATAAATGCAACTTGATCATTAGCAACTGCTTTAATAATTGAATGGCTAACACTAGTTTCGTCAACTACGCTAGCAGAAATCATCTGTGTAACACCGCTTCCAGGAACACCCTCAGGTCCAACTAAAACAAATTTACCTGGGCTAGGAACAGAATTCCAAACATATAATTGATTATTTGTTGTATCAAACCAAAAGTCACCTGTTACTAGTCCTGTTGGTCCGGGAGGAGGAGCTGCAGAACTTCCACCTGCTGTTCTCCATCTGTTGTTATTATCTCTAAAATTTAACTTATTATTTTGAGTATCAAACCATAATTGACCTGGGAGAGGTTTATCTGGCCCGGGTGCTGGGCTTGCAAAATTTTCTAATAAGTAAATAAAATTCTCATTTTGAATTTCGCCGTAACCTGCATAATTTTTACCAACTAGTTTTAACGATGTAGACTGATCGACGGTTCCGTCGGCCACTGTAGCGATTAGTGGTCCGGCGTATTTATTAATAGAATATGACATTTTGGTGTTCCTTTATCTTTGTATTTATCGAAGTATTTGTTATCAGAATGTTGTTAAGCTGCATCTTTTCCAGGTATCAGTATCAACGCAAACATATAAATGCGATTCGTCCCACGCTATCTGTCCGACTGAACCCGGAGAGTCAGATGCAGCTGGGGCATTTCCTGCAACAATTTGAACAATACCGTCAATAGTTACATTATTTCTCAACCTAGTATTACCTGCTACGTCAAAAGGGTATGTCGGCGAATCTGTGTGAATACCAATATACTGATTTTCTGCATTAACAAAAAAATTAGCTGTTGAAATCCCCGAAGAAGGCTGTGTGCTTATTTTAAAATTCTGATTAATGGCGTAATTTTGATTTGGTCCAATCTCAAAACTTTCTGTTGTGACTAAGATTTTGTTGTTTAAACTTGGTCCGAGTATTAAAGGAACTTGATTCGATCCTCCCTGTATCTTAATTGTCCCAAAAGCAGAAGTTTCGTTAGCAGTAGAAGATAAGAAGGATCCGGATGTATTGATCGAAACTCCGTCTGTTCCAATTATTCCATCTGCCTTTGTTGTTGCTACATTAAATTTTAAATTAGATAGTGATCCTGCATTAAAACCTACATTAATCGGATTAGATACAACGTTGCCTTCATTGATCTCTCCTTCGGGAATTGTGTAAGATCCGTATCCAGGAATCACATCTATAGGGGTAAACGCAGTCTTACTAAAAATTCCAATTAACGCCTGTGCTACATATAAAAATACACATGTATGTGTTACTTCATTTGTATCAATTATTGTTGTAACATTAAAGCCGCTAACACCTTGATCGTTGGTATATTGAGGACCGGCAAGAAATGTTGCAGTACCATCATTGAAGTATAATTGTTTTCTTTCACTATCGATCCATATATCACCCGCTGCAAGACCTGAAGGCGCTGAGCCGGACACAATAGTTCCACCTGATATCTTGTATCCTCCAGCAACTGGATCATACACTTTTAATCTTCCTTCACTTGTATCAAACCAAAGTTGGCCAGTGACTGAACGATCAGGAGGTTGATCACTTGCAAAATTTTCTAATAATTTTACAAAATTCTCATTTATAAACAATCCGTAAGACGGTGGTGCATTTCGACCAATTAAGGTCAAATCTGTTGTTATTTGATCAACCGACCCATCGACGATTTTTGTTAATTCTGTACCATCAGATTTATTAATTGTATAGGCCATTTTATGTCTTTATAATATAATTAATTGTTAAGTAAGGATTTTGGATATCAACTGCTGTCACTGGATCAGTTCCGCCAGAAATTCTTCCGCTATTTGCTAAACCGTACCCTGTTGTTAATCCTGCTGTGCCTTTACCTTCCACAGCAAGTCCATCTGGCAAAGCACCTGGTGTACCTGGTGCATAATATTGTGCATTTCCGCTATTAAGAGTGTGAGTATGTTGAGGTATATTAGATAGTACTAACGACTTTTTGCTTGCTCCTCCGCCAGATCCAACATTAGAAGCCGACGTTTCTGTTACTCTGCCAGCAGCAGAATCAGGACTTGGAGAAATTTGAATAGCAGGGTTAACTTTAGAAGGTATAGGACTAAAATTATTATTCATATTATCTGCACCTAGTGCAAATCGTCCTCTTAAATCAGGTAAAGCAAATGTTGCAAATCCCTGTAGTTGTGCTTCAGGTCTGTATCTATATCCTACTATTCCAAATAGTGTAGCATATGTTGTTCTACTTATTTCACTTCCATCACAAAGTAAATAACCAGTTGGAGCAGTTGATCCAGCGTACGGTAATATAGTTCCAGAAGGAACTTGCGATATTCCTCCTAAAAATGTAGATTGAGTTGTTCGAGCAAGACCAGTATAGTTTGAATCATTTCGATAAACTAACAACTGATCGGTTGATTTTGAATTTGTTAAAATTGTTTCTTGTGCAGTAATTGCAGAAGATCCTATTTTAACAGGTAAATCTAGTGTTCCAGTTTGTGTTACACCGTTGAACGGCACTCCGGTATTATTAGTACTTTCAACATCTCCAGTGATTTTAAGATATGTACTGCTGGCGAGATATGCTGCAGAACCGCTAGTATTAGCAGTAGTTGTTCCTGAGAAAGTTCCTGAAAAAGAACCAACAAATGCCTGCGCATAAACATTTCTAAAAGGTCGAGTTAGAGATCCGATGTCATACTTATTTGCAACATCATTGTCCGACGAAGACAAAGGCCCTGGAAGAATAATAGGTCCAGTAAGAGGATTATTATCTACATCCACATTAATTGGAATAATTTTTCCATATACTGTAACGTCTTTTCCGAAGAAACTGTTTAATGCAACAGACATACCTCCCAAAGTTGTTATACTACCTTCATTTAAGTTGTCTGCATCTAGGGTAGAGGTTGTATAAATTCTACCTTGTCCTTTAATATCGCCTAATACATCTAATGTTGCTTCGGGATTAACATTATTTTCACCGATACCAATATTTTTATTTGAATTAATATGCAACAATGTAGATATGCCAGAATCTGCATTTCTTACTTTAAAATTTATAGATCTCGAAGAAGATTGAGAATACAAATCCACAGATGTTTGAGTAGTCGATATACTAAAACCTAAGTCGCTACCTAGACTTAATCCACTATCTGATTGAACTTGAAGAGCATTAAGAGTTGTACTAGTAACATCCGATCTTAGAAAATTTGAAGCAGAAACTACTTTCTGATTAACATTCAGTCCATCGGCAGAACTTGCAGATCCATAAATTTTATACGATGTTTGGGCAAGCGCATTAAGTCCTGTTTTATCACCTAGGTTGATGTTAATTCCTTTATTAATTCCATTGCTAAATCCGGCTAATGTTGACTTAGGAGTAAAACTATCTTCACTAATTATTGCAATTCTTACATTGTTCGAATAAATGCTAACTACCGGATGACTAATATTAGAAGTATCAGTTAAAGTTTCAACAATAGGACCTGTGTTAGACCCGACACTAAACTGAGGCCCTACTAGTAACCACGCACTACCTGAAAACAAATAAAGCTGCTGATTACTAGTGTCGATCCATAAATCGCCCCGAATACTATTTGCAACTGCAGGAGCACTGTTAGATTTTTTAACTGCTCCTGCTTCTGTCCAATTAGTACCGTCAAAAACTTTAAGTAAATTTATTCCTACTGAACTATCATACCACAGTTGTCCTTGAACCGGACTTTCTGGAGCAGTTGGACTTGCAAAGTTTTCTAATAAATGTAAAAAATTTTCTGCAATTATTGGACTGTACCCTGGGTAATTTTTACCTACAAAAGTTACACTTGTTTGAGTATTCAAGGTCTGATCTTGAACAGTTAATGGCAACTTCGACGGATTATTTGCCTCAGTAAAATTTATCTGATAACTCATTTATTAAACTCCTGCGGCGCCGGTTAGCGTCTGAATACGAACCGTATAGTCAACTTGAATTAACCTGTTAAGACTTTTTTGAACTGGATGAAAAATAACATGCGTTAATAAAGTTGGACTATTGGTTGTGTAATTGTAAGACACTAATCCTAGTTCATCAAACACAGCAGGAGAATTATTATTATTTGTAACATCAAATGCCGATTGTCCTGAAATATTTTCCCCATAATCTAACAAACAGGTCACTAAAATATCTGTATAATTTGTTCCTGTTACATGTCGTGTTTCCATAAAGTTTCGTGTCGGGTCCATATTTAAACTAGAAGCCGAATCTACTACTTTTGAATAAGTTTGATTGTACAAACTAGCATTCGACCCAACAGAATTTGGAGTCAAATAAGTTATAATACCGGTAGGATCTACGTAAGTTCCTCCGTTACCAAAGACCATCTGATTAATAATACCTTTTCCGCTATTACTGATACTTTGAGCCAAAGCTTGGCTAAAATTTTCGTAATGTATTGCGTTTCGTTTATTAATATAAGTTACTTTTTCAACAGGATCATGAATATGAATATGTCCTTCGATATAAATTCCTGTAACATCTTTGCTCTGCATAATAATCTCTCTTTATTCAATATTTATCTTAATTTATAATATGGTATTTTAACTATTAATTATCTGATGTTATTTCTGTAGCAAACACTGACACAGTGACTCCATTTGCTATGCTTTCTGGTGTACACGTAATTTCAAGTCGGTTAAGTAAGGAATTCCACGATCCGTCAAAAGTTACTAGAGGCAAAGATCCAGAATATACAACACCAAATACAGTAATATTCACATCATCTATGTTGTATCCTTTAACAGCGATAATATCACATGCGTGTGTCTCCCAATTAGGGCCGCCGCCATCTTCTAAACCTTCTGCTAAAACAAAAAGTCTTACAGCATTTTTATACTGTCCAGAGGCTGTGTAAATAATTGTAGGAATCCCTGCAGGGCAAGATATATTATTGTTCGATCTTTGAAAAGTTCCTCCCACGCTCAACGATACTAAATTTCCCACAGAAGTTAAACTAGAATTCAAAACTGACGTCGATAGTGTATTTCCGGTTAAATTTACAGCAGGTGCAGATCCTGAAATAGATCCAGTAATTGTATTTGTTACAGTTAAGGATGTTAAAGTACCTACAGATGTTAAACTAGAATTTACAATATTAGGCGATAATGTTGTTCCTGATAAATTTATTGCAGGAGCAACTCCAGTAATAGATCCGACAATTGGATTAGTTACTGTGAGTCCAACTAATGTTCCTACAGATGTAAGACTTGACCCAGTGACATTCGATGCTAACACTGTACCTACTAAAGAATTAGCATTGATTACTGGATTTACCTCTGTGTTTGTAATAGTGACCACTCCGGCATTGTTTTCAACGTTAATCCCTGATCCAGCTACAATACTGTTGATACTCTGTGCCGATGCAAGAGCAGCATATAATTCATCAAAATTTGAATTTATTTTAATTCCTGCCTGACGAAGAGTATCTCCGGAACCGTCGTCTGCTGTTACACCTGTGTTAATATGTTGCTTTGCCATTTTATATAATCCTTAATCCACTTTGTAGTTTGAGCTATCAAAAGTCACATCGCTGTTATCAAAAGTCTCAGCTGTGTTGATTGTCAATGCGTAGTTTTCAATACCTGTATACCATACTCCTGGAGTTGCTCTTAAGAATTCAGCAATCTTTCCAGTATCATTCATTATATTTACTATAGAATCCCAATCTTTTCCTGTACGCTTAACTACAGTAACAGTAACACCGTTGTCTAAAGGAGTTGTCAGTCTCAACGAGTTGTCTGAGCCGTTTACAGAAAAATCAGCATCGAACTGGACGTCACCGTCTGGACTCACTGGTGCTTTATTAATGTTGTAAACTTTGTATGGAGTTTTATATAATCTTATATTTGCAATAAAGAAATCCCAATATCCATTATCATTTAAGAACGATGAAGAACTTACATGATCTGTATTACATTTATAGTTGTATCCATTAATGACAACAACAGCCCCTATACTGTATGATTTTCCTGGTTCTCCGTTAACAGATCCTTCCCATTCATGTATACTATATCCTCCGACAAAAACTTCAATGTCGTCACATTGTTTATAAGAATCTGGGATTGTAGATTCAAAGTTGGAATCAAGATTCCAATCTTGATCACTAATTGTTGGAACAAAATTTAAACTGTCAACTATGTTTGTCCCATCACTGATAATTTGTTGAGTTAAAACTGTATCATTATAGAAGATAGTTTCACTAGTTCCAATATCTTGAACAATACTTCCTAGTTTATGTAATGTTGGAACGCCTGTTCCTAATGTACCTCTTCTCAATTGTCCTAAAACGTTTCCTTCTAAAGTAAAATATTCAATACGCTCTCCTCGTATTTCAATAATCCCAGGTTTGTTTAAAGAAGGGTTAGGAATATCAAAATTACTAGCATCTTCGACTGTTATTATTTTATCTGTAGCTCTTAAATCTGCAGATAACTTTGTTTGTTTATTCAAACTTAATCTTGTATAACTAGTTCTGTTTAACATGTCCTTAAATTGCATGTAACTGATTCCTGAAGAAAAGACATTGCCTCCAAAATTTATAATTTTAATTTTGTCAGTAACATTTGGATTTTCAGCCAATGTTAAACTACTATAATCAGAATTTAGAATATAATCTACTGCAGGGGTTAATAATTTTTCATTTTTAATTACCCAGACATGATCTTCAGATAATGCTTTACTATCTAATTTTAAAATTCCTCCAAAAATATTTCTATATGTGAAATATTCTGGACTTTCTGGAACAATTGTAAACGTTGGTGTTAACGTAACGTCTGTTGTTGTAATTTCCAATATATCATTCTTATAGAAAGACATTACTTCTACATAAGAAGATTCTATTGGATTTTTAAACCTAATCTTAGGAGTATCAAACTTTGAAGCAGGTGGAATATAAAAGTATCCTCCCTCAGATGAAATGCTAATTATCATCTGGCTTCCTTCATACTTTAGATAGGTTGTTTGATACAGTACTACTCTAATAGCCGAAGGAATGATTTCGTAATCTACTTCTGGTTCTAAAATAGTATTGTTCACTATTACAATAATGTCTGTGTTAACAATATCAAAAGGTATAAAGGATCCTGGATCGACTTCATAAACTAATTCATTATCTTGGACATTAAAATAATAATTTTTCGGAGAATTTAAAATCTTGTTACCGTCTCTGACAATCATATTAGTTTCCGCAGGTAATGCATTTCCAACAAGATTATCTAAATTATAAATTAAATTTCCATCATTCTCGATTATCTGTTTACTTGTAATTGCAAATGTTTGATTATTAGATCCGCTTACTAATATGTAATAAATCAAAGACTGACTCGGCGGAGCATCTATGAATCTAAATCCTACTCGATTTGCAGAATTATATGTTTCATCGGTTTCAAATAATAAAACTGACTTCGATTCTCCATTCACACTTACAAATGATGTGATTCCAGAAATCCATTTAACATTAGTTACAAATTCCTTAGTAGTGCCATTACCTATAAAATAATCAAATCCTATAATGTTATCGCCACTAAAACCTAAACTAAAAATTGTAATTAATGAGCCAGACACAAGAGGCGAAATAATCTCAATTGTAGAATTCTGATAATCAACAATAAAATCTGTAACTGCCGTTAACATTTGTGTCTGATCATTGTATGTAGTTTTAACAATTATTGCAGACGGACTATTAGGCTGTTGTCCTATGTCAAATACTTTATTTCCGGAAACATACGTAAAATTTCTTACTAAGACTTTTGCTGACCCAGTACTTGGTCTGTCGTACACTTTAATAGCTAAAGTATCAACAATCTGGCCAGGTACAACTTCTTCAGGATATCCGCTAGAAACAGGTGTAACAAATACATCGCCGTCTACAATAATATCATCTGCTAATAATCCTGTTGCCGATGAATATGCTAAATTTCCACCGTCTAATTTTGTATCAAATGAAGTAGTCAAAGGTTCTATAGATCCATCACTAGTACTTTCTCTAATAATAAACTTATCTAAGTCATTTACTACAAAAGTATTAGGTATCTCAATTTGACTTGTAATTCCGTCTGCGACAATAGTATCCATTATGTTATCGTCGCCGTCGATTCTTACCGGATTTAAATAAGAAGATAGCGTTAAAGTTTCTCCTATTCTAGGAGGATCAGGCAACTGTACATAGCCTAGTCCCGAAACTGAAATCTTAGGATTAATATCAACCGTACGTGTAAATCTTGCATTATACGTACTCGTATCTAAAACTGTTCCATATAAAACATTACTTAATTTTAGTAAGTTTCCGTTGACTATCTCTATTACTTTTGTGGATACAGAAAATAATGTTAAATCATTTTCAACTAACGAAACAATGTCATTTACTTTAACATTAGTTGTATCAAAAACAGACAAATAATTACTTCCTTTTGAATTAAATGTAGCAAAAATTTCTTCATTTTCTTCAGGAAGTGTATTATAAGTAAAAGTAAACGAAGTTCCAACATTTATGTCTGTTGTCAATGAAGAACTAATATTAACTTGAGTGCTACTTATAATATTAATCGTAACATTATCATTGAGACTAATATTCGCTCCAACAATTTTACTTCCTTGTATTAAAGATGTTGTACTTCTAAAAGTCAACGTAGTAGTTCCTTCTAATGCTGGTAAAGTAGTTGACAACGCCAAAGTAATAGGATCAAACGCACTGTCTACTTCAACCAGTGTTTGATTTATCACCGATTTAACAGAAGAAATAACTTTATTTGCTCCCCCAGTAGTACGAATTATTTTCATTCCTGGTTGTAAGTTTAACGAGGTACTTACGTCGATAACTTGTTTATTAACGAAAGAAACTACTCCGCCTGAAAAATAAAATGCAGTGTCTGGACTTTGAAAAACAACATTACTGTTAGTTCCAGAAAATACACTATGTAGCCCATTATAATATGAAAAACTAGTAGTAGATCCAAGTGTAGATTGAACTCCGATAATATTGATTATATCTCCAGAAGAAAACGGAGCTTCAGTCCTGGTTTCAAAAGAAACTGTAACAAATGTGCCTGTACCGGACACTCCCGTAATCTTAATTCCAAGTCCTTTAAACTCGAGAGAAATTGGAGGATCGATTTCGCTTTCAGTTATAATTGTAGCAGACGGTGATTGCTGACGAGGATCGAATATAAACTCGTCGGTTACTGCATCTCCTATAAATGATTCTTGAAAATATTGACTATAATAAACATTTAACTCTGTTCCGGTAGAAGGAACATAAGGAAGAGTAAACTCATAATCAAAATTTGAATCTACGATTGCAATATAATCTTTGAATGAACTATCAAATCCATCCCAAACATCATTGAAAGAAGAACTACTATCCCATCCATAATTTATGTCGAATCCAAAACTACTAACAATTGCTCCTCCGTAATCCACTCCGGTCATTAATTGAGAAAGATCTTTTCCGGGTTGGCCAGACACTGGATTATAATAAAACTGTATTCTATCTTCTGAATTTAGTAAATTCCAATTTACTAGGTAATTTACAATAATTGTAGAACCAAGTGACGGCGGGTTCTCAAAAGTTAATACACTGTATTGTCTTGTATATCCTGAATTCTTAGTTTCTTTTACACTAAACGAGTACGTATCTTTCAGAGCTGTTAAACCATTTATAGTTACTGAACTAGTTCCTACTCGAAGATCTGCAGGCCATTTTAACAAAAATTGAACTTTTGTACCTGTTTGTACATAAGTTTCAGTTTTTTCTAAAGATAACATAGAATAAGATTTAGACAGTCTGTCAAATTTCATTCCTATAGAAGTAGATCTTACAACACTATTTCCAATTATAGCAATAATTCTAGCCGGTCTGCCACCATTAGTATATCCTCCATTTATGATAATAGATGGAGCACTTAAATACCCTGATCCTTTTGTAAGTAAAACTATATTACGAATAGAACCATTACTTAAAAATACTTTTGCTGTTGCTCCGGATCCTGAATTACTTTGTATAATAACTTCCGGAGGAGAAAAATATCCAGCTCCAGGATCTATAATTCTTAATTCTGTAACTTCGTAACCGACATTATCAATCCAATACTGCCAAGGATAAGTTCCTTCTATATCTACATTAGAGATAGATATTAAATCATTATAATAATTTGTTAAAACAGGATTTATCTGATTATTTTGATAAATTGAAGGTAAATCAAAGTCAGTAACTGCAGTGCTACTCAAATCTTGTTTAGTATAATTGTCGACATATTCTCGAACTTTTGTTCTATACGGTTTAACTTCAGCAATATATTTTTGATAATCTGCAAGATTGTCTGGTTGATAATTTATAGTCTGTTCTAAATCTCCGATTAGATGATCTGCTTTAATAAAACTTGTTTTAAATATCCAATCAACATTTACTTGCTCATTTATAATATACCTAATAGATGAAAAGAAAAGATTTAAATAGTCCTGCCTTAGTTCGCCTGTTAAAATATCATCTTTTAGAGCATTTAAAATAATTCTAAGTTCTTGAGTTGCACCACTGTCAAAATTTAAATCATCATATAACGATCCGTCGAACCCATATACAGTATCCGACAGCATATATAAATCAGAATTAAACTGAATTGTACCATTTTGTATTCCTACAGTTTTATAACTTTGTGTCCAGTCTGTACTAGTCGAGTTGGAATATTTTTCTAATAGAGTCCAATTTCCAGCACTATTAGTTTTTACTTTAATTAAATCGCCTATAACTGAATTTACTTTAGACAAATCCGAAAAACTGTTTATGTAATAATCTATTGCTGTAAATTGATTATACCCTGAAGAATACCAATCAATATAATTCCAATAAGGACGTACATCGTAACTTTGAGTCATTGTCCTTGACCAAACACTTGTAATTAAATCGTAAGTAAATATACTCCAATAGTTCTGCGATCCGCTATCAATATTCACTAACACACTATAACTTCTAATACTGAAAATTGTTGTTGTATCGTTATATCCTTCGCCTGCAGAAATTATATCTACTCCCGTAATTTGGCCTAAAGCATTTATCTTAGTTTTTAATACAGCACCTTTGCCATCTCCGACTACTGAAATATAAGGAGCATTAACATATCCTGATCCTGAACTTATAATGTTCGCACCTACTATTCTACCATCTCGAATAATAGGAGCTAAAGAAGGTTTAGAAAAATTTCCTACGTTAACAAATCTTAAATCATAATCAGTATCTTTAATTACGTCATATAAACCAGACAAAGACGATGGAGGTAATTCGTAAGAATTTAATGCAGAAACATCTTTGTATTCAGAAATTTGATATTTCTTAAGAATTCTGTTAACAGTTTCTAATATCTGTTTTAAAGCTTCGAACCTATTTACAAACATCCCTTGACGAGGTCTGTTTTCGATTCCGTATTTTAATTTTGCCGGAAGTCTCGAGTCAGGAACAATATTGTTATTCTTGTCTTTTCCACATAAGCTATCGAACCATTTTTCCTGAATAAACAAAGGCAATACTGTGTTTGCATCATTATTAATAATAGAGTACTGTCTATGTATTTGAGCATAATTTGGGTCATCGATAGTCCAATAATCGATTGACAATATCATATTCTTATCTTGAAGAGTCGATTTAAGATTGGCCAAACTAAAACTATTAGACCCAGTTAACGCTAAAAATTTATAATTTTCTCCTCGAGGATTTGAGATTAAACTTGAAACTTCTTTTGCTGAGATTGATCGTCCAACAATATTAGGAACAACAGTTTTATTTTTAACCCAGAAATAGTATGTATTTTTATATCCTTTAGTGATATTATTATACTTTTGAACTCTAGAAAAAACAGCATCTCCATAAAGAGATTGTCCGCTTATATTTTGTGCCAACCCTGCAACAGTATCAGCTAGAGCATTCCATTGGCTAGGTGTATACTGAGAACTTACCCACTCATAAATATCTATACTTGCTCCTGGGAACAACAATGCCCAGCTATTGTTTCTATAAATTACATCGTCGTCGTGTGCATCAATAAATTTAGCAGTTCTTAAATCCCACCATAACTGACCGACTTGTTTTTCTCCCCATGCTTGTCCTTCATTAATGTTAACTGTTGAATTCCCATTAGAGTATATTGCAGGGTCATAAAATGTTTTATATTTTAATTCTTGTTCAGCAGGTCCAGGAATTTTACCTTGTACAGGGTCAATAATATCTAAATAAGTTACTAAATTTCCTGTCAATTTATTATAAACTAATGCTTTTTTAAATTTAGAAAGGTCAACTTTTGGTATTTCTTGATGTATTTTCTTCCAACTATATTGTTCTGCTTTCTTGTTAAATGAAAAGACTCGTCCAGCAACTTTAGAATTAATATGGGCAGATGGTGCTCCTACTAAGATAGTGTCGTCTCCTACACCAAAACCTTCACCATATTCACTGTTTAACTCTGCAAATTCTTCTAAAGTTTCAGAGTAGACATAATTGGCAGCATATCTATCATAGATATCTATTCTTCCATTATTTTTAACAATTGATTTAAATTGTGTTGCATCTCCGTCGAATGTAGTTCTTGTAAGATTTTTACCACTGTCAGGATTTAAAACATATCCTGAACCAAAATCATTAATTGAATCTTCATATAACTCTTTATACTTGTCAAAAGTCTGTAAAAACTCAATGTCAGAGTTTTGACTATAAACAACTAAAGTCTTACCTCCGTTCATCCATGACACTCTTGATCCAAAATATCCATTAGCTTGAGGTCTAATGTCATTAATTCTTTGGAAGAAATTAAAAATCTGTGAATGATTTTCTCTATAATAAACTTTTACCATTCCTTGACCAGAAAATTTGTCGTTAGCTTCGACATCTCCTATTGCTAGATATAAGCCGTCTAAACTCAAATCTATTCCTAGTCCAAAGTTATTGACATCTCCACTTATTTCACTATCTCTTGAAATAGTTTGTAACAAAGTCCACACATTATTATTTTTCAGATATACATTAACCTTTCCAGGAATCTGGGAACTAGTAAATGCATCGCCTTTCGATGAAATCACCAAGGTGTTATTTTCTAAATTAGAGGATATAGAAGATCCGAAGAGGTATTGATTCACAGGAGAATCTATAAAGCTCAAAGAAGAACAGATCCACTCAAAAGTACTAAAAGATAAAATTCCTGAAGGAACTGTAGAAGGATTAAGATTTATAACAATAGAACTACTATTAATAACAGAAGAAACTACTTGAGTGCCAACAAATCCTTCGCCGGTAATACTCATTCCTGATTCAATTCCTGAAGTATCAGATAAAGAAATTGTTACTCCTAATACTGCAGTTACTTTAGTGCCGGCTCCTGCACCCGAGAAAGTTATAAACGGAGCTGATAGATATCCTGCACCAGGATTAGTTACAATAACTTTGCTAATTCCTATTTCTAAATCAAATCTCGCATTAAAGCCTGTTCCTCCTGTAACAATGTTCGCCGATATGTCCGGAGCAGAAGTGTACTCTCCTTTGTTCAGAATTGATACTGCCTTAATTGCGCCAATATTTCCTTGTTGTATTTTTGTATTAACACTTGTAACTTTTAAAATTGCAGGAGATGAGGATGTTCCTCCAGATATGTATAACAGGTCGCCAGGAAGATATCCTGATCCTGCTTGAATAATTTTAGCCGATGCTACACCAATTCGGCAGAACGCAGAAGCTTGAATTCCTCCTGAATCTGTTGGCGACGGTATAACAATTGTCGGTGGAACTACATAACCCGATCCTGGTTCGTCAACATTAATAGCAACTATCGATTTGTCACTGCTACCGTAAGGATTATAAGGAGAAGCAGCTTGTATAATCTGGCCGTATTTTATTTCATAGACTCTCCCCGCATTATCATTATAACCACTGGCACCTACAAAAAGAGAATATGAAGTAAATCCATTGGATTCTACTTTCTGAGTAAAGTTCACTGCACTACCAAAGTTCTCATTTTCAGAAAAATTTGGGCTAAGTATCGTGTCAACAAGTGTGAATAAATTATTTGCATCTTTTTTGTACAAAGAAACTGCGCCGTGATTTACATAAGAGCTGTTCGTTCCGTTTAAATCAACTGAAATATAATAAGATTGTCTCCAATAGTTTTTGTTGGTTAAGCTAGTGTTTAAATTAGATGCTACAACAGATTTATAAAAATTATTATTATACAGAACTATATCGTCTACACCGTAAGAAATAGAACTCGACCAAGATCCTTGATATTTTGTACAAGCAAATCCAACTGTAGGAGATCCAGCAGCTAACCATTGCCCGTCTGGAGATATGGCTAAAACTGTTGCAATCTGATCTTTATTGTTTAAATTTACTCCAAATGTATTAGATTTTGAAATTGGAATATCATTAATGAAATCTCTTTGTACCCACGATGCAGAAGAACTAGCTTTAAAATAAACAAGTATCTCGCCTGTTTTTGTTGCAACTGCAGCAATTTTTCCATTTTGACTTACTGCGATTTCTCTTCCGAATCCTAAATCTTTTGTAGGATTGACATAAAAAATTTCTGCCCCATCATAAACAGGGTTATTTTCCCAGGTTGTCCATAGCCCTGATCCATTATCATCAGTCCACAGCAACTCGCCAACAACTAATTCTTGAGGTAATACAGAGTCTGCTACATTAATACTTGCCGCTCTTTGAGATTTTAGTTTAAAAGATATAATGTTGTTTAAGTAAGAATATGGCGACGATAGTGGAGTATCTAATTGTTTGATAAAAACTACCGTTGTTGGAGTTACTTCAGTTATCTTATAAAATCCATCAAAATTAACAGATTCTCTAAAACCGATAAAATCGTTTTCCGAAAACCCATGTACATTATCAAATGTTATTGTTATTCTATTAGAATTATATGTTACATTATTGATCGGATTCTCTGTTGCTGTAAATCTGTAAATATTCCAACTATTTTTTTCAAATCCGCACCAAATATAATTTCCTTCCTGTAGACCATTGATATCCACAGTTTCGACTTCGTCTAAGGATTTTAAAATTACTGTTGCTTCTCCTGGTCTTACATAACCGGCCGATCTTAAATAAGATCTATAATTTTTAACAGTTGGCCATGGATTACTATCGTAACCTAAAGGCTTTAAATACAAATCATTAGGCGTTAATCGATTAATAAAATCACTATAGGAAAATTTAGATTGTTCTACAAGTTCATATCCTTGAGGATTTCTTTTTGTAAAATCTTCTTCATCGAGTACAAATTCTATTTCATTAAATCCGTTTGAACTACCGTATTGTCCGGCACGTAGTGCCCATTCTTCATAAAAATTAAGTCCGCTTAACTGAGAGGAGCTCAAAACTCCGAATAACTTATCAAAAGAATTTTTAGTACCTTTGTCATAAATCATCCCTTGATAAAATTTAAATTCACCAACACTATCCTGAATTATATTTTCTAAATACTGTCTTTTCTGGTAACCAATTAAGTGCTGCGATAACTGTTGTTGTTCGACATCAAAATTATCACTATCTAAACTATAAAAATCAGTAAATTGTGTAGCCCGATAAGTCCAGTTAGGAATTAATTTAGGAGAAGGAGACAAATCTAATTTATTCCAGTTAATCCTGCCTTCATTAGTACTAACTAAAAATTTTTCTTCGCCTGGGATAAATCTATCAGCAGAGTAATAATATTGTTGATATAACACAATATCACCTAAGAAATAGTCCTTCCAAGGTTGCCACTCTTGTATTATTGCTTGATCTACAATAAACCCTGGAGCATTTAATCCACCTTTCCAGTCTATACTTGTATAACCTGATACTTTTAATCTTTCTCTTCTATACCCTGTGCCTGGATTATAGATTAAATCATTAAACATTGTTAAATTATCTAAAATTAACACTTGTTCTTGTTGTACTAGATAAAAAGTTGCACCAAAAATTCCGTCATTATTATTCGAGCTATAACTTATTTGATTCTCGTTTCTATAAGTATCAATAAATTGAGATTGTAATGGTGTTCCGTCAACTTTAAAAATTGAATAATCGTAAAATCTGTCTGTAATAGAATTAACAACTGCCATTTCTGAAATAAACGATATCTTATTTGCAGAAGGACTTAAACTGATAACAGAGCTTCCAACTGTATCTAAACCTGGCAATTTTACGTATAGGTTTTCATTAAAGATACCAGTAAAAGTTGCTTGTACTACTTCACTTGTATTCTTTTCTGTTAAATTAATTGTATAAGGGCCAAATCCTGAAATAGACTGAACTAGCGCACCATTGCCTACTCCTATACCCGTGACACTCATTCCGATATAGATTCCTTCGACTGTCGAAGAAATAAGTTTGTAATTTTTAAAATCTCCAGATACAGGAAGATTAGTTACAGGATCGGACGATGTTGCAGGTATTTTTTGTAAGGCTTGGTAATATTCCCCATTATATCTTACAATTTCATTATACTCGATTGATTTGTTTGGACTCCATTCTGTCCATTTTTCGTTATTTGCCGACCAGTTCTGTGTAGTCCAAAAAATAAACTCTTTTGCACTAGATTCCCAATTTGATATAGTTCCTAGATTATTATTAAACTCGTCAAACACAAAACCTTGATCTTTTAAATACTCGCCGTAACCCAATAAGAAATCAACAACATCTTGAATTTTTGAAAGTTTTCTACCATAATAAAGTTTTAATGGAGTAGATCTATTCCATTTTGATCTAAAATTTGAATTAACACCGCCGATAAAAGGCAATGCTTTTAGAAGAGCATATGCAGTCTGATCAAACTCAGTAGCAAGAGACTGAGGAGTAACCACTCTATAGTATTGTTTATTATATCTAACAATCTGTCCTGTGTAATATGTACCACCTAATGTCCATTCTACGTAACTTTCAGATACTCCACCAATATTAACAGTTGTTCCTATATCAAGATATTCATAATAATTAAAATACGATTGATCTTTACTATATCCTGATATAACAAATCCATCTCCGATGCGTGTTACGATAACACCACTATATACTATCTTTCTTATAGGGCTAGAAGTATTGAGGAAAATGTCATAATTTTCCTTGGGGACAAATACACTACTACTAGAACTTAATGGAGTTCTAGATTCTAAAATAATATCAAATTTTTCTTTACTAGTGAACGCTCCCAGTCGATAAGTCAATCGAGGAGAAATTTTCTTTAAATCTGATTTATAATTATTATACGATTCTAGTGTTTTACTTAAAGTATAATTTACAATAAAGTTTATTAATCCTGATGTTCTAACTTCTTCTTGACTAGAATAAACACTACTTATTTTTACATCACTAGGTTTAATTCTTAAAAGTGTATCTGAATATACTAATTGCCCTGAAGGATTTCGTTGTATTCTTGACCTATCAAATAACACGCTAATAGTTTTTGCTGGGTTCAATAGCACCGATGCTAACAACACTACGTAAGGATAATAACTGCTTCTTCTCCATGCTGTTTCAACTGGGCCATTATCTCCGAACACATATTCGTTTGAAATATTAGGAGTTATTGTTCCTCTAGCTAAAGCAGCACTATAAGGACTTAATAAATTTCCAGACTCATCAACTGGAACATTGGTTTTCAATATAGGGCGAATAAAATTACTTAAAATTTTAATTTGAGAATCCGGGCCTCGAACTATTCCGTCTGCTAGATCATTCCATAAAATTAAATTATTTCTTGTATAAGGCGCAGGCCCGTACACTGATTCCCACCAAGATGGCTTTCTTGTAAAGCCTAGCATTTCCCATGGATGTGTATTTGGTCTATCTGTGTCGAACATCCATTTATAAATTCCTCTCCAAAATCCAGGAACAGCTTCACCATTTGGGGCATAGTTGCCTGAATAATTATATGTTAAAGAGTTATTTTTATCAAAACTCAACGGGGTGGCAAAATCAGAATTCGTTAACCCGATCCACTCTTGAAAGTATCTAGATAAAACTTCGTTAAATTCTGCTAAGGTGTAATCTGTTTTTCGATTGTATCCCGGTATCATATCATACAAGTCAACAATACTTGCATCATAAGAAACCTTTATATTATTAAAAATTCTCTTTTCTAATTCTAATAATATTTGATCTCTCCTGTCACCATATGTCAATATTAAACTCCCGTCGTGACCTCTTATTAATTGTCGAGGAGTAATTAAAGTGGTGTCAATAAATATTTCTGGTTCGAATGCTGGATATAGCCCTAGTTTACTTGGAGTTTCTGGAACGTAACAACCGTTGGTATTATCAAACTCATATGTTGTTAATATATCTCCATTTGACACTTCTAACGATTCTGTTAAAATAAAATTAGAATTTAAAAAATCAAAAGTATAATCGCGACCGTGAATTAACTGTTCATTGTTTAAATAAATCAATACTGCTCTTGCGCTTAATCTTGATAAATCAAAAGACTCTGACAACGGATAGGTCTTTATTCTGTAGTCTAATATAGTAATATCAGAAACCAGACTTGCTCCATACGGAACCATATCACTAAAAAAATAAGGCTCATTACTAGAATTATTTTCGTTTATGCTTTTTAAAATTAAGTCTACAGATTCAATCACAGAAACATCGTCGCTAATATTTGCAGATATATTAACAAATTTTCTCTTGAATGCAACATAATCATCCTTTGATTTTTCTATTGCACGTACGACGTTGTTATCTCTATTTGTAATATGATATAACGAAAAACTTAAAGGGCCACTGTGCTGTACAAATTTAATACCGTAACCAGTTACATTTCCTAAATCTCTTAAGTTACTTCCTCCATAAGAATTTTCTGTATAATTACTTAAATTTTCAACTATCGAATCTACATGGTCTAAAACTTCGCCTAACGTAAAACTTTCTATTTCATCATTCAATGGATTATTTTGTAAATTAGGAGGAATCTCATAAAATCCGTTAGAATTAATTTTTTGTTTAGCGTATGATTTAATAGTTAATACATCATCTACAGATATGTTATTATTAAGTGCAACAAACTTATACAATGGGCCGTCTAAAATTTGATACTGTGACGAAGAAAGTCGTATACCATTTAAATATACTTTAACAAACAAATCTTCTAAATCATTGATGTTATCAAAAACATCAATGTCAAAGTTATTTTCCTTGTTAGAGTTTTTATAAATTCTAACACTACCTTGAGTGGCAGATACTAAACACTTCTCCCAGCCGTTAACTAAATTAGTTTCATTGTAATGATATTGTTTTAAAAACCCTACACTAATATCCTTTGCAACTACTTGAGTACCTAACTTATAAACAAAATTATCATTAACTATGTTAAAATTAAAAACTATGTCACCAATGTTATTAATGTTTTTATATTCTAACGGAAATCCAAGAACAACATCATTAGGACCAGTTCCTACACTATATGAAAATAACTTACTTCCTTTAAAAGTACTTCCTGGATAAAACTCGTTATCTGAAAAACTGTGACCGTTTATATCGACAATATCAAACAAAGGCTGCTGATTAACAGTTGTTTTTTGCTGTGCATAGACCCACTGAGTTCCATTGAACCAGTAACTAAAACTTTGATTTTCTATCCCGTCTTTAATGAATGCCGCATCATTATAGCTAGGAGAATGAACTAATTCCAAATGTATCTGCTTTCGAGCTCCAACATTTAAAAATTCAACTCTATAAATATTTCCTCTTACAAGACTATCTGTGTCTGCTGTAAACAATACATGGTGTCCTGTGACTAGATCTACTCCGTCGACATTATAACCTAAACTTCCTTCAATAGTAGAAAAAACATCGTCTGTAAAATTATCGATTAAATCGATGTTTAGTGTTGCATTTGCTCCAAAATTATAAAGTTGCAGATTTGGTTCAAACTCAATAATAGGGCGAACTGCTCTTGATGACTGATCTAACACTGGTGCTACATTATTTAGAGATGCACTTAGTTCTATCACATCTCGATGAAACCATCTATTATGTCGGCTCCATGGGTTCTTATCTTTACTTGATCTGTTAATTGTGATATAATCTTGATTACCTGCATAGGAATCAGAGCTAGCGAATGGCAGAATGTCAAAAGCATCTACATCAAAAAGAACTTCTTTATTTTGAACATAAGGAGAAATAATTTCTAAAGTTTTCTCCTCGATTAAAGTAATTCCTTTTCCAACTCCTTCAACGTAATATTGTCCAGAAGAATAAGATTCAGGAACAATGTTTCCTATAAATCTAAGTTTCATTCCGTTGCTTAGTGCAACTCCGTTTGATAAAGTATAATATTTTTTACCTAATATATCCTTTTCAACGTCTAGGTATGTATTTTCTTCTATAGAAAGAATTTGAAATACTCCGCCTAAATTTAAATCAGTAGAGCTAAAATAATAAAGGATATCAGGTGCATCGTAAGGAACTTCAAATGTAATAGTTCCGCTGGATACTTGATTATTATCTAATCCAGGTGTTTGATATAATATTACTGGATTTATATTCCTTACCGTAGATAAAGTAAATGGATTTCCTGGACTGTCAATTTCAAAAACATAAGTCTGTCCTCTATATAATGTTATTAAAGGATTTGGTGTTAGTCCGTCTGGTATAAAAACCCACTGATTATTAGATATTTGATTCTCTATCTTAACTTGATAAGTGCTTATTACATCTTGTTGTTGGCCAGAAACAGTAATAACATCAGGCCCATAAGGTAACCAATAATACTGCTGAAAATTTGCAAACTTGTCCCAGTCGATGTGAGGATTCCAACTATAAAATTCTTGTTTATTAAGACGGTTATGATTTTCTATATTTCCACCTAAAATAGAAATTTCATTTACGTAGTCCTGATAATCTTTAAAAAAAGTATTATTGCCTAAGTCATCTGCGATCACTAACCCAGGCTCTAGCTGATAATTTTGTCTAGCTTTATTGCCGGCTTCGATGTAAACATCGCTGCCTTTTGAGGCTTTGGCGTTCTGCCTTCCGATATACCCATTAACTTTTTTAACGGATCCTGGTTTAATTAATTGATCAAGAGTTGATTGTAAAAACTTTTTATTAGAATCTGATTGAAACAAATTCGGAATCAAGTTTGACGTTAAATTTTCATTATTTTTTGGATTAAACATTATTAATTTCCGTAATTAGAACTAGATATAACTTGGCTTGAAGTAACGATTGAACTCATCGTCGTTCCAGGAATAGCCTTTATAGCCGACGGAGTTATACCTGATACAATGACTACATCAGACACTATAGCAGTACTAACAAATAGTTGATTGCTTAAACAAGAAATTTCTAATAAACTACCAAAGTTTAAATCTCCTTGTTTAGGAACAAGTAAAAACATACTAATATAAGGACTCAACTTATTCATTACATAAGTCGAAAGTTCTGTAAAATAAAAAGTATCCCCAAAGTCCCAATTTTCTAAGGCAAAGAATTCATTTATTGCAGTTATCACTCGAGATTGTACTTCACTATCTGATATAACTTGACCCGATGTTTTTACAACTTGAAAAGTTGCTTGCACAGAAGGATCCGAATTTGATCCAAACAGAGGAGTGTACTTCACAGGATGATATACAATTTCATCACTTATAGATTTTATTGAGCTCAAACTAGGATTTAATAAATCAAAAAGTTCTGCACTACTTGGCGGTAAAGGCTCAGAAGCGACAGATCCTTCTATCCATTGTCTATATAATGTATCGTAATTCTTAGTTAAAACATAAATGTCAATAATGTTAGTTGCTCCTGGATTAATTCTAGATTCATAATCCGCATTATGAACATATTGAAATTTTAAATTATCTCTTCCAACAAATACTTTATAATCTAAAGAAGCTGAGTAAGTCGAAGTTGACTTATCTAATCGTTGTAAAGTTTCTGTATCTATGAAGTAATAGTATTGTCCATCAACTGCTCCTTGAGGAATAGACGAGGGCTTAGAATCTAAGATAATAACCTTTTCATCTTGATTGCTAACATACCTGTAATCTTCTTGTCCTTCTACAACTTGATACTTTTCAAAAATTACGTATTTTGTTTGTAAAATTGATTGATTTACTTCTGTTGGCGCAGGAGGAGAAACTATGATATCAAATAACTTAGGATTGTCAACTGCTCCGTTAGTATCGTTTTCTGCAAAAGAAACAACTAACTTCTTGTTATCAACAAACCCATCAAGGCCAATATAAGAATCAATTATATCCCAAGAGTAATCGACAGTGAAGGAAGAAAGAGCATCGGGTTTTTTGTTAACACTTAACACGTTCACTGTGTCTTTTAATACTGTATTATTAGCTACATTATAAATTTTTTTACTGTTATCAAAATAAAAAGTTAACTGTTTGTCACTTTCAAAAACATATCGTTGTTGTCTAGTAGAGACTGTGTAAACAATATTATCGGTAGTAAATAATAATAGCCAACTAGCATCTGCCTGGGTATTAGACTTATCACCTTGTCTAGATAAACTAAAAGGAGAAATTATATTTAAATTAGTTTCAAATATAATTTGCCAAGATTGATCAATAGAGTTGTAAGAAAGGCCAAACGGTTGATTAGACGAGATTAAATCTACCATTGTAGCAATTGTTGATAAACTTAATGATGTGTTCCATGCAGGTAAAACACCGCTTACAATAGCACCTGATGGTATTTCTTTATTCAAAGAAATTGGCCCGAATCCGGAAGATAATAAACCAGTGCCCGATGCTGTTCCATCGTCATTTACAGAAATCACCTGAGCCCATATTTCTCTAACAAGGCCAGGAGAATCAACAGTTGTTGTTACTAAAGAGTTATAATTATTGATATCAAAAAACTTTCCAGCAGGAGCAGTAAACTGAACTAACGATCCAACTTGTACATATTGTAAATTTGTAGCAGTATAGGTTCCTACTTTAGATGGAATTTCATTATTTCCTCCAATAAATCCAGAAGACATGGTTCTATCTGCAGTTTTTTGATACCAAAATACATCTAAGCTAGAAACAATCGAGACAGCATAATTTGAATAATAAAAATTTTTCAGATTAGGATTTTTTACTATTTCAAAAATATTATTATAAATGATTCCTTGTATATCAACAGTTGTTAACCAAGAAAATAAAAATTTAGAAATATATTTTTCTGTGTAAATGACACCGTCACTTCCGTACAAAGTTGTTGAACTATATTTTCCTGTAGGATCGATTAAATCAAAATAACGACTGATTCCGCTACTTAATCTATTAACCGCTTGTACTTTTAAAACTTGATTGCTACTCGATAAAGGACTAATATTATAGTCCTCTGCTGTGACCATCCTGTTTTGAGTGTAGTATGTCTGAGGTGCGTTTCTTTGAATTTCTTCATTTGTTTCGGAAGAAGCAGCATTATTCACCGACGATGCTAAGTTCAAAGTGAGTGTTAATGTTTCTGGTTGATTTGTAGCACTTGTGTATGGAAAAGAAATAGTAACACTAGTAATATCTGCTGGATTTATTGTATAATCTAAATTGTTACCTGTTCTGTAATAAACCTTAAAAGAACCTAACGGTAAATTTCCAAAGGTGCCGTTGCTAAATTGCAAACTAATTGCATCTTGTGTTCTAGTAGTCACTGCATAAATGTTTTTAATGTTCTGATTCAAGCTGTTATATACGACATTGTTTCCTTGTAGTGCAGGAACTTTTGTCCAAATAGTATCTTCATTTCCATCAGAATCTAAGCTATACAACCATACATCATCATTATTAATATTTGTTGTATCTATATCAACAGATTCATGATTACTCGGCTGAGTAATCGTAAAAATTCCTTGATTTAAAACACCTTGTGTAAAGTATAAAAAGAATCCGTTTGAAGGACTGCCGGCACCTTTTCCGTCATCTCTGTAAAGACATGCTAATGTATTATTTGGAAGCGGAGCTTCTTCGTACACATAACTTTTTCCAGAAAAAGTTGTGCTACTAATTTCAAAATTCATCGATTGTCCGCTTATTACTTTGTTAAAACTAAAAATAGGAACACCGTTAATATTGCTGTTAAATCTATATTGAGTAGTAGGCACATTATAGATAGTCGCACTATCGTAAGGATTTCCAAACTTCTGTTGAGACGGAAATGCTGAATTTAAAACTGAAATAAACTGATCAAACCAGTTGTTATTACTACTATCATTCCATGATATTGTTTGTCCTGCTAAATCTCTTCCGTTAGAGTCTAGCACTGCTTCTGTAGTTGATATTGTAGAAAATTTTAATAATCCATGTGCTGGCACACTTCTTTTTGGATTGTATGCAACTAAATTAGCTAGTCTTAAAATCGACTCTCTTCTTTCTGCTAACTCTAGGAAATTGTCCCTAGCATTTAGGTCTACTCTAAAGCTAAGACTTTGTCCTAGAAAAGCAATTAAATCTATAAGTGCTAGATATTCCGAGCTTTCAATGTAATCATTATAATCTTCTGGGTAATTAGTTCGTAAATAGTCTATCATTGTTCTACGAATATTTTCAAAATCGTAGCTACGAAAATCTGCCTTTTTAAAAGACTGATATATCTTTTTCCAATCTTCGGAAACAATTAAATTATTTTGTCTAGCAGTTGAGGTCATATCTTATCTCTATATTTGTATTTATTTTGAAGCAAAATGTGCGTACTTTATACCATTAACAATCCGTTTGCTTGATCGAACTGTAGTTGTATTTGTTCACTGATATTGTATGGAAAATAAGTCACTGTACATGCAATTTGAATTCCCGAATCATATGTTGTGATAATAATCTCCCCTGCTGATATTCTTGGATCTGCATTTATAATATCTTCGACATTTTTTTGAATAATTGTTTTTAACTGATCTGTCAATGGTTCAAAAAGTAAATCCCATATTACACATCCAAACTCCGGATTCATCAATTTTTCACCTTGTCTAATATGAAAATGATTTAGTAAATCTTGTTTAACTAACGCAAAATCATATAGTTTAAAATTAGAGGTATCTGGACTAATAGTACTAAAGCCCTTGTATATCTGACTCTTAACTGGAACGTTGTCTACAGGTGTTACTTCTGCAGGAATAATTATTTTTTTATATAATCGAGATGATGACATAATGTGTCCTTAATTTATGATTGAGGAGGCTCTCTTCTAAATGTGTCAACTGATGTTGTATATTTTTTAAAAGCATCTGGAATTTCTATTTTTGTTTGTAAATTTCTATCTGTTGCGCTTTTTAAAAATGCCTTAGGATCTAAATTTTCATGGTGTGGCCACGGCTCATGCATAGGAACACGCTTCATTATTGAAGAAAACGCTGTTTCTCCTGTTTCGTCGGGTATCTCGTGAAAAGTTAACGGTGTAGCTGCTGTAGCAGCTACAGCTTTTGTTTTACTATTCAAATAAATTCTTCCTGCTGTGCCAACTATAAGAGATGCAGACAGGTCGGTCCTTCCATTTGATGTTATTAAAGTATTTCCAATAGTAGCTAAATTTAAATTTCCTGCTGTTGTAATTTTATTATTTTGATAAACAATAGTGTTTACATCTTTTGCAATCATCTCATTTTTATTATTAGCAACATTAATGTTTAAATTCCGCCCAGCTTCTAAATTAATGTCGCGATCTGCTCTAATATTCAAATCTGCTGCAGAATGCACTGATATGCTATCTTGAGAATATATGTCAATTTTTCCATTACTTGTAAGTTCGACCCAAGCTGTTCCTTTAGCATTTCCTATATAAATTAGATCTTCGGAGTTATGTAATAAAATCTGATGTCCGGTTCGTGTTCTAATTCTAAAAAGTTCATTATGGGGTATATTAGGATTTTGAGGAGAAGAATCTCCTTGCTCGACAGCAGCATAATCAGGCGGAGTTTCTCCAGGAGAGCCTTTTCTTAAAAAAGCACTATCTCCATCATCCATGACAAAGGTAGTTCCTCCAAGTCTACTTACAAACTGAACTGCACTATTATTTTTTGTACCTAAAAGTGCAGAAGGGGCATTTTCACTTTTATCTAATGGTCCAGGAGTGCTAATGCCAAATACCATACTTGGAAGGTCTCTTCTTGACGAGCTAGATGTAATTCCTCTAATATCATCATAAATTAAACCTTGTTCTTCCAAAGCATTAGCAAAAGGATGTACTGGTTTTAAAGTCTCCGAAGCAGTTCTTGCATAGCCTGTGCCTTCTTTTCCGTACAGAGTTTTATTATATTCTGCTACTGGTACTCTTTTATAATCGCCTGTTTCTGTCCTTAACTCTTTTTCCTCATTAAATTCAGAAGCTGCTAACCCAGGAACCATAAAATTAGTATGGTCTTCTGGTACAAATCCTAACCAAAAACCCCTTTTAGCGTTTCCATTAATAAAAATGACAACACCAATCGTTCCTATGTCAGGAGGAATCATCCACATTCCATAGCTTTTTTGAGTTCCATTAAATCCTTTTTCGTTTCTCGCGGCGTCTAATGGAGTTTGTCCCCAGAACGGAGAAATCATTTTTACAGGATGTGTTTGTCCTGTAAACGGCTCGCTTCCTACATCTCTTAAAATTTGTACTTGTAACATACCCATATACCCTGGGTCTAAATGGCTCACTACCTTAGCCAATACTGGAAAAGGGCTTATTTCATTGTTAGATGACGGTATGTAATTATTAAAATTCTGCATAGTTAAATAGTCTTAGGTGTATTGTCAATTTTAGAGTTGTTCAAGGTTTCCGATTTTTTAGCAGTTATGTCTTCAAACTGATTATTAACTCTATATCCTTTAACCGATTGTGTAAAAATACCGTCTTTAAATCTGCTTGTTACTTGGTTTATTCTATAAAGACCTTTAAACATAATAGCAGAATCAAACGCTCCTGGCATTTTTGGAAATTGATACAAACCCGTTGCTTGATTTATATCAATTGGGCTCCTGAAATTTACATGAACATAAATTTCTCCTGATTGCCAATTGACAGAATAATCTGCATTTACATAATCACTTATTGAATCTGCTGAATAATTGCCTAATCCACTGCTGGAAATCCAGAACGGATCTCCCATAATCTCCATGTCCAGTCCTATCATTTCAATAGGATTAGTAATAAGAGCCTGAAACAATCTTGCTGTCATAATCTCAGGAGTATCTCCTGTAGTTCCTCCTTTATCTCCTGATACTATAGTGGCAAGATAAGAATACGATGGACTTACAGATGTACCAAGACGAAGATTTGAGGAAGTTTTAGAAGGATCTATACCTTCTTGAGCTACATTCTTATTTGTATCAACCGAACTTCTTTGATCCTGAGTTTCTGTATCCTGAGAAAGATTTCCTTTGTCTGCTAAAAATGTAGTTAACCAACCTAAATTATACTCAATATTAAATTTTAAAACTTCACCGGATCCTGGCGTTGAACTTGTAGAATAGATATAGTTATAAACCTTAGGAACGTTTTCGTTTATCTTATCTATTCCTATTGGTTTTAATCCGGGTGATGTAAGAATAGATGTGTGGCATTTATATTCTACAACTCTGTATACAGTTAAAGTCGCTGGTAGATTTGTACTATTTTCTCTATTATCTCCAAGATAATATGTCTGTGTATCAATTCTCCACCACTTCCTATTACCAAAACTATCTATTCCGGTGTCTTTTAATGCGTTTACTGCATAACTTGAATTTAATATAACTTCGTTTATAATTTCTTCGACAGTTATTCCTTGATTAAATTTAAAAGTTCCAGTAGAATCGTCAACTGTTACCGAAGCCCTGTTTAGTTTTTTTTCTTTATAAACTTTATCATATAAAGAAGCTGAAGCATCGCCTTTTCTTGTCAAATCAAATAACAAAGATGCTGAAGCAATATCATTTAAATTATTATTTTGTATTTGATTAACTTTATCTTTAATTGGTTGTTCTGATGTTCCTAGCTTTTGAAAAATACTAGAAGAAGTGGTATCAGGTTTTGACGGATTAACTGTAGCTTTGTCTTTTTTATTAGAGTTGCCCGGAACGAGCGAGGAAATCTTTTTAGGAAAAATAATCAAAACCTGATCCGGCTGTGTTAAGTTTTCTTTGCTAGCAAAATTGGATTTATTCTGATTGATTATATACTGTAAGCTTGTTTCCAAACTTTGTAGTGCTTCTTGAACTGTTTTTCCTTTAATGCTTACTTCGTGAGGTATTTTAGAAAAAATTATAGTCTGAGAGAAACTCGTATGCACGTTTGCTGAAACTGTATATACTGCTCCGGACTCTGATGCTTTAATATCTATAGAATTTATAATAATTGGAATAAACTTTGTAGTATACGGAACATTTTGCATCAGACCATTTTCTTTATTTCCTTTAAATTCTACAGTTAACAGAAACGGAGCACAATGATAATTAGGAAATCCACTTCGTGCTGCAGCTAACTGACATGATAATATGAATAAACCTACACTATAAGGTTCAACAACTTCAAAATTCACAGAAAAGACATTTGTGTTTTTCCCGTCTTTAAAACCAATCATCGACTGTAATTCTAAATTAGTTATAAAAAAATCGTGTTTCCCAAATCCGTTAACGTCGACTCGATTATTAGGATCTGCTCCAGCAGACTTACAAATAAGATTGGGCTGTGACCCAGTCATGTACGTTGCATCTGGATCATTCGCTTGATCCTTTGTTAATGCAGCCAATGAGAGAATATAGTTATAAGAAGCATAATTTGACAACGGATTTGGTAAAGGGTTGTCTACATTTAAAATCCCCGACTGCGACGACGCAATTGATGCAGAGTTTACCGTGGATACATTTGTGGACATTATTTAAATCCCTAGTACTTGTCGTATTTTGCTTCCTTTAGGTATATAAATCTGTACTCCTGGAACAAAATCTAAAATAGGATCTTGCAGTGTATCCATATTTCTTTGAATAAAAACCCACCACAAAGAAGATTCACCATATAAATCGTAAGCTAGTAAATCAGGTCTATAAGTGTATTGCGATTCTATAGTGTATAAAAAGTCGTCTGGTTCTGATGGAACTGGTCTAATTCTTAAAAAATCAAGATATGTATTATTGACTACAGGTGTATTAGCATAAGGACTGAAAGAGTTATAAGTTGTTTGCATTTTAGATATATCCTACGCTTCCGGCGATGTATCCGCCTGACACGAATTTATCAAGACTAAACCTTCTAGTCGAAGTTCTACTGTAAGTGGCTTCTAATGTAACGGAAAAAGAACTTTTAGTAGGAACATATGCTACTCCAGCCGAAGTCGATCCGCCAATACCAAATGTTCCTAGTGTGTTTGCAACAGAGCTTACACTACTTAATAAACTAGATGCTGCACCGGCCTGAGAAACTAAATTTAACTTTGGTATATCCGCTACAACTCCTGCTAATCCGCCTAATGAATCTGCAATGTCTGCTACCATACCAGCCATACTTCCGACTACATTAACTCCTATGTAATCGCAATCATTGGGTAAATTGCAGGAAAAATTTGTACAGGTCACTGGAACATTTTTAAAAACATATTGGCCGTACCCGTTCAAATAAACAATAGGTGGCGGGTTTCCTGCCTTTGGATCTGCTCCTGAAAACATTTTAGTCAAGGATCTAAGGTAATGCACTGCAGCTATCCAATATAGAGCTTGTGTTTGATCTTCGACATTCATCGGAGCAGTAATCTCAATTGTTCCAGGACTGCTATGTTTATACGCCCTAAAAGGATAATTAGTGTGTATGGCCTGCTGCGGTGAATACGTTGCGCCCGATTTCATTGTTATCTGAGGAGTATAAGGAAATATTAATCCTCCTGCTGATTTTAAAGGTTCCAATACTGCACTTGTTCTAAAGCTAGGCCAAAGTGGCAAACTTAGTCGAACTCTCCAGTCGTCAGGACTTGCATCTCCACCTAAGAAACTCGCAAAAGATGCAAAAATATCACCAGCAACTTCTCCGGCAAGTGGTAAGTTTGCACTTCGAATTGCACTGGCAAGATTTCCGGCGTTATCGACTGCTCCTCTGATTGCAGAAGCAGCTCGAGTGGTACGCTGTATGCTGCTGTTTGCATTAACCAACGTCGACGTAGAGCCATTTCCAAATGTATTATTTCGATTAACAGGCATAGATTTATCCCCTTTGGCAATTATTTATTTGATTTTAATATGTGCGTAGTTTATAATTTTGTTAACATAGGAATGAAGAATGACCACACCAACTCAACCAAAAATAAATTATCTTAACAATAAAGACTTACTATCCGAAATACACAAATCAAAAAGTTCATACTGCAGCTTTACTAAACCAGAGTATCATCAATATGATATTATTCTTCCTAGTTTAGAAAAAATTAATATTCGAACCATTGCAGAAGCTAAAAGAAACAAAGCAAAAAGGCTAGGAGAACAAGAGTATGTAAGACGAAAACTATCCGGAGAAAAAGTCAGGCAAGCAGATTGTGAGGTCGATTATAAAAAGATTGCAAAAACAGATCTAATTTTTAGAATTATGACTTATGATCATATACCTATGAATAATACTCGAAAGAAAAATCCTAAAACAGCAGCAGATCACAGAGACAAAGTAAACTTTCCTCCATTTCAGCACTGGAAATTTAACGATGATGATGAACTAGAATGTGTGGGGAAAAGTCACTGGAAGGGAACTATTGCAAAAGGACATTTTGACAAGGATAGAGGTCAAATTACAAATAACCTGGCCCGTATGATGTTAAAATTATGTGAGAGATACGCAACAAGAGGTAATGTGCGAGGTTATACGTATAATGATGAAATGAAAGGACAGGCAATTCTTCAGTTAACACAGATAGGTTTGCAGTTTGACGAAAGCAAAAGTGACAACCCCTTTGCTTATTTTACTGCAGCAGTTACTAATAGTTTTGTACGTGTTATTAATATTGAAAAACGTAATCAAAATATCAGAGACGACATGTTAGAAATAAACGGAATGAATCCTAGTTATACTCGTATGACAGACGGCGAATATGCAGCAGCATTAAAACGCTACGACGAAGGGTCAGAATAATGCAATTATTTAAAAAAGTAGCTTGTTTTACAGACATACACTTTGGTTTAAAGTCTAATAGCCAGACACACAATCAAGACTGCGAAGATTTTGTAGACTGGTATATTGCAAAAGCAAAGGAGGAAGGCTGTGATACTGGAATTTTTCTCGGCGATTGGCACCATAATCGCAATAGTCTTAATATTACTACTATGGATTACAGTCTCAGGGCGTTGGAGAAACTTGGTAGTAGTTTTAGTCAGTTTTTCTTTTTTCCTGGCAATCATGATTTGTATTATAAAGATAAACGAGATATACACTCAGTGGAGTTTGGAAAATACATTCCCGGCATCACGATTGTACACCATCCAATAACAGAAGGTGACGTTACAATGTGCCCGTGGTTAGTTGGAGATGAATGGAAGTCCATTGGTAAAAAAGGCGGCAAATATATATTTGGGCACTTTGAACTGCCTAACTTTTTTATGAATGCAATGGTTCAAATGCCAGATCATGGAGAAATACAGCTAGTAGATTTTAAAAATTATGAGCTAGGATTTAGCGGACACTTTCATAAACGCCAGCAGCAAAAAAATATGATTTACATCGGCAATGCTTTCCCACACAATTATTCCGATGCATGGGATGATGACAGAGGCATGATGATTTTAGAATGGGGGCAAGAGCCTGTTTACTATTCATGGCCTAATCAACCTACTTTTAGGACTGTAAAATTAAGTCAGCTTATCGATGAAGCGGATACTATTATTAAACCTAAACAACATTTACGAGTTTCTTTAGATATCGACGTAAGTTATGAAGAAGCTAGCTTTATTAAAGAGAAATTCTTAAGTGATTACGATATTAGAGAACTTACACTGCTTGCAGAACGTAAAGAAACTCAGATTGACACTACTTTAGAAATACAAGCTTTTGAAAGCGTCGATCAAATCGTAGCTAATCAAATCGTAGCTATTGAATCTGATGCATTTGATAAAGTCAAGTTACTAGAAATTTATAATAGTTTATGATAAAAATAAAAAATCTTACAGTTAAAAATTTTATGAGTGTGGGCAACCAGACCCAAGCCGTAGATTTTAGCAAACAACATTTAACACTTGTACTAGGAGAAAACTTAGATCAAGGAGGCGACGATAGCGGAAGTCGTAACGGAACCGGTAAAACTACTATTGTAAATGCACTTAGCTATGCACTATACGGTAATGCTCTTACAAACATTAAAAAAGACAACTTAATTAACAAAATCAATAATAAAAATATGTTGGTTACACTAAGTTTTGAAAAAAACGGAGTAGACTACCGTATTGAACGAGGCAGAAAACCAAACGTTTTAAAATTTTTTATTGATAATCAAGAACAAGAAGAATCGGACGATTCTCAAGGAGATAGTAGAGAGACTCAAAAAGATTTAGATAACTTGCTAGACATGAGCCACGATATGTTCAAACATGTAGTTGCCCTTAATACGTACACAGAGCCGTTTTTAAGTATGAAGGCTGCTGATCAAAGAACAATAATCGAGCAACTGCTAGGTATTACTCAATTATCTGAAAAAGCAGAACGTCTTAAAGAGATTATTAAAGAAACCAAAGATATCATTGTGCAGGAAACTGCTAACATTGAAGCAACTAAAAAAAGTAATGAAAAAATACAGTCAAGTATTGATAGTTTAACTACAAGACAAACTGCTTGGTATACACAACAAAAAACAGATTTACAAAAAATAGCCGGTGCTATTGTCGAATTAGAAAATGTAAACATCGAAAAAGAAATAGAAAATCACGCAAAATTAAAAGAATACTTAGATCAAAGCTCAATGCTTAAAAGCTTGCGTAAAGAAATGGCTACTATCGAAAGTGCATCAGGGCAAGCAGACAAAACTGTTAAAAAATATGAAAAAGAGCTAGAGTTATTAAAAAATAATACGTGTCCTGCTTGTGATCAAGAGTTACAAGATCATAAACATGAAGAAATGATGTTGATTGCTCAGAATAACTTAGACGAATCTCAGGAATATGTTAGAAAACTAACTGAAGACTACAACACACTCAAAGGTGCATTAGATAACACCGTAGAAATCACCGTACGTCCTACAACATATTATGATACTGTGGAAGAGGCTCTACGTCATCAGAATAATTTAAAAACATTAGAGGCACAATTAGAAACAAGAGCAGCAGAAACAGATCCTTACCAAGAGCAAATCGACGAATTAAAGAACACTGCGATGCAAGAGATATCTTGGGATAAAATTAATTCTGCTACAGAATTAAAAAATCATCAAGAATTTCTTTTAAAACTACTGACTAATAAAGATAGTTTTATACGCAAAAAAATAATTGATCAAAATCTAGCCTACTTAAACAACAGATTATCTTATTACTTAGATAAGATGGGATTGCCTCATTTAGTTTCATTTCAAAACGATTTGACTGTTGAAATTACACAACTAGGACAAGACTTAGACTTTGATAACTTGAGTCGAGGAGAAAGGAACAGATTAATTTTAGGATTAAGCTGGGCATTTCGTGATGTATGGGAAAGTTTATATCAGAATTGTAACTTATTGTTCATCGATGAACTTATAGATAACGGCTTAGATGCTGCGGGAGTTGAAAACGCACTAGCAGTTTTAAAGAAATTTGCTAGAGAACGTAATAAAAATGTTTATTTAATCAGTCATAAAGACGAGCTAGTCGGGCGGGTTAATAATGTTCTTAAAGTTATAAAAGAAAATGGGTTTACCAGCTACGCAACAGATTTGGAAATTACCGAATGACGTCTTTTAAGGATTGGAGTTTAAAAGAAATGATACAATTTATAAATCGTATCAAAGAAGAAGTCAACTCAAAATACAATAACGAACATGCACAATGGTTATGTAAGCAAGATTTATATAAACTAAAATGGGAAATCGAAGCTGCTTTATCAAAATGTAATACTTTCGAAGGAGAAGACGATTTTCTTAAATCTCACGAACGTAAAGAATTTTTAAAAAAAATAGATAATACAAATGTCCAAAAAAGTTGAGCCATTAGACTATCAAGACGAAGAGACACATGATCTTCTTATGGCTGCTTTTAGAGAATACTTTAAGGCAAATCAAGATTGGGTTAACAAAGGCACACGAATTTCGGGCGAAAGAACTAGATATTGGTTAGCTCAGATTCGCATTATAGCACGAGACAGGCGAGATAAAATACAACGCTACAGGGTACATTTAGACACAACAAAGGCTCAAAAGAAGACGTCCGAAAATAGTAGTACTGATACATAGTTGATGTCATGGTATTATGAAAATCAACTAGTGGAAGAACTACCCGAAGATTGTGTAGGATTTGTATATCTTATTACCAATCTTGTCACAGGACGTATGTATATAGGCAAAAAGCTGGCAAAATTTAGCAAAACTACCTATAAAACAATCAAATTTAAAAACGGCAACAAGAAAAGGCGCAAAATAAAGTCAAAAATAGATAGCGACTGGCGAGATTACTACGGTTCTAATATAGAATTAAACAAAGATGTTGAAGAATTAGGGCCAGAAAACTTTAAAAGAGAGATACTTTTTTACTGTTCTAGCAAGCCAGAAGCTAGCTATATCGAAGCACGAGAGCAGTTTTCTCGTCGTGTTTTAGAGTCAAATGACTATTATAACGGGCATATTCAAGTACGTGTGCATGGTTCACA